>Ga0105350_10001576_pt1 | contig 14329 bp, 14 predicted proteins | sample EN1Hudsemesocosm_FD_83506 | JGI IMG/M metagenome (GOLD analysis project Ga0105350, IMG submission 83506) | Methane-oxidizing microbial communities from mesocosms in the Hudson Canyon - EN1E Hudson Canyon | ecosystem: Environmental > Aquatic > Marine > Cold seeps | place: Hudson Canyon... | reverse complement strand
GATGGGTTTTGTAATCAGCGCGTTGCCATTGTAATCTACCCCTGCCTCTGGTTTTGTTACCAGCACCGAATACCCCATGCCATGAGCCACAAACCCACGCACTGTTTCAAACGACGGCGAGCGATACTTGATCCATGGTTCTAGGCCTTGATTGCGAAATAGGCCTGTAAAATAGTTTCGACTTGGCGCTACATCTAGCAATACCATGGGAAATTCCACCAGTTCAGCCAGGCTGATGCTGTCTTTTTTAGCCAGTGGGTGTAAGGGGTCTAGCAAAATATGCGGCATAGGTTCGATTAGCGCTTCAGAAATAAAGTCCTGGTCTAAGGCCAAGCTGTACATAAACGCCAAATCAAACGTGCCTTGATGTAAACTGTGGTTTAGTTGGTCTTGGTTAGCTTCATAGAGACGTAAATCTACCTGCGGATGTAAACGTAAAAACTCGGTGATTAAGGGTGGCATATACATAGGTGCTAGGGTAAAAAAACAGCCAATTTCTAACCTCCCTTGCAAGCCTGGGCCTAAATCACGCACATTGGTTTCTAGCTCTATGGCGTGGGCCAATAAACTACGGGCGCGAACCAATAGGTCTTCTCCCGATGTGGTGAGTGATACGCCTTGCGCGTGGTGACGTAGAAATAATTGCAAGTCAAAGTGATCTTCTAACAAACCCATGGCATGGGTAATGGCAGGCTGTGAAATATGTAAGCTGCGAGCCGCCGCTGCAATACTTTGGTGCTCGGCAACGGTGACAAAGTAGCGTAATTGTTTAAGGGTGACTTTAAGCATGAGATCCCTGTATTTAAATTTAATTTATCTTATTACTAAATTTAAAATATTTTATTTAATACTAGCATCATTGCATACTTGATTCATATTATTTATTGAGGTTCTTGAAGGCCTCATTTGGAGAGTTTGTATGTTGCGTACTGGTGCTGAATACCGTGAGTCAATATGAGATGGTCGAGACGTTTGGATCGATGGTGAGAAAGTGCTCGACGTGCCGAGTCACCCTGCGTTTAAACCCATTGTTGATATTCGTGCACGTATTTATGACATGGCCCACGAGGCTGCTCACCAAGACGCCATGTCTTACGTGGATGAAACAACCGGCGAACGTAATTGTATTGGTTTTAAATTACCCCACACTCAAGCCGATTGGCAGGCTAAGCGCGAAGCCATTAAACGTGTAATGTATGCCGTGGGCGCCGTAGTGACACGTGTAGGCGACGAAACGGCCGGAGAAATGTGGTCTTTGTACGACGGCCAAGACATGCTCAATCAAGTGGATCCACGTTTTGGTGCCAATATAGAGCGCCATATCCAGCGGGTATTAGAAACCGATACTTTTCACGTGTCTGCCAATACCGACCCCAAGGGTGACCGCTCTAAACGGCCTCAAGATCAAGACCCAGACATGCTATTGCATGCGGTTAAAGAAACCGACGAAGGCATCATTGTACGTGGTGCAAAGTACGAGACAGCGGCGGCCTATGCCAACCAAGCGTTTGTAAAGCCCACCATTGCTAACTGGGGTGACCAAGAACTGTCTGACTACGCCTTAGGGTTTATTTGCCCAATGAATGCACCGGGCTTAAAACACATTTGCCGTAGTGGGTTTGCAGGGCGAGGTAGCCCTGAGGATTACCCATTGAGTAATCGTGCCGATGAAATTGATACCTTGTTAATATTTGATAATGTGTTGATTCCATGGGAAGACGTGTTGTTTTATCAGCACACCAAAGCGGCTACCTTTATTCGCGGCACCTTGCATCGATACAGTGCCTTGGCGTTTGTAGAGCGTATTCAACACATTGCCGATTTGATGATTGGTACAGCGTTACACAATGTGCGTCAAACCGGCCTAGATTCACAACAAGCAGTACGTGAAAAAATGGCCCAACTTATTTGTTATCGAGAAGGCATTGACGCCCACCTAACAGCGGCCATTGCTACGGCAGAACCTAGCCCCAACGGTTTGTTAATGCCTAATCAGTCGTTCTTATACACGGGGCGGGTGCACGCTTGTAGTCAATTGCCGGCAATGATGCATTTAGCCCGCGAACTGTGTGGTGGACAAATTTGTGTCACACCCAACGCCGCAGACTTTGCCAACCCCGATACCTTGCCGTGGTTAGAAAAGTTCTATTCGGTCAATGAACGTTGGACGGCAGATGACCGCCGCCGGTTGTTGGCTTTTGGCCGGGACTTGCTCAATTCTGATTATGCTGGCCACAAGGTCACTTTCCAGTTGTTTGCCCAGTCACCGCCGTTTGCGCACCTCAATACTGTGTACAACAATTTTGATTTTGAAGGTCCATTGAGCTTTGTTAAACAGGCCGCCGGTTTGTCTGATCGAGTGATGGGCTAAGCTAATAGGTAGGAGAATATTATGCGTGATTTATTTGTCAGTGCATTAAGCAATGCGGCCTCTTCGGTGGCTGTGGTGACCTCTGCAGGGAAAGCAGGAATGGCGGGTTCTACCGTAAGTTCTTTCTGCTCCGTGTCGGCAGACCCACCGACCTTATTGGCCTGTGTACATAAAGAGAGCGCTTTGGCACAGACCATTGAGGCCAACGGGCGTTTTTGTCTTAATCTGCTTACCCAGCAACAAAGCCGAGAATCAGACGTATTTGCAGGCCGTATCAAAGCGGCTGATGGTAACAAATTTGATCTTGTGGACTGGTATGAAAGTGAGTTAGGCCAGCCCGTGATTGAAAACAGTTTAGCCAGTTTTGATTGTAAGGTGAGCAAAATTGTGGACGGCGCAAGCCATTGGGTGTTGTTTGGTTTGGTTGCCGACGTACATCAACAAACCGATTCCATAGATAGTTTGGTATATTGCCAACGCGCCTATGTAACCACCACCATTCTTAACCGCAGTGTTGCGGCCTAAATAAACAAATAAGAGAAACAAACATGGCACACCAACGCATTAGAAAATTCAACACGGCGCAAATGTATCCGGGCAAAGGCATGGACAACGATCTGTGTATGGCAGTAAGAGCGGGTAATCGCGTGTTCTTGCGGGGCCAAACTGGGTTTGATCTGGATGGCAACATGGTGGGTATCGGTGACCCTACGGCACAAACAGAAATGGCCATGCAATGTGTACAAACACTATTGGTAGAATCTGGGGCTAAGTTAGAACACATCTGTAAAACCACCATTTACATTACCGATCGTGCCTACCGTGAAGAGGTGTACACGGTCATCGGTAAGTGGTTAAAAGGTGTGCATCCCTGTTCAACGGGGTTGATTGTACAAGGCTTAGCACGCCCAGAAATGGTTATGGAAATTGACGTAGAAGCCATTATCCCAGAAGCAGACGCTTGACGATTGACCTACCCACGTGGAGTGACAGACGATGTTAACAGAAGCACAAAAACAAACTTATAAAGACCAAGGATTTGTCTTAATACCACAGGTGATCGGGGCAGAAAAAATTGCCGCTATGGTTGTAGAACTGGAAAAATGGATAGAAGAAAGCCGTGACCATAACAAAAATTATGGTTCTACCCGTAATGGCAAAGCTCGTTTTGATCTAGAACCCGGTCATAGTGCGGAACATCCTAAATTAAGGCGCATCAGCAACCCCGTAGATATATCCCAAGCCTATAGAGACGTATTATTCGAAGGCCCTGCCATAGAGGCTGCCGTTGATGTGCTGGGCCCCAATGTGAAATTTCATCACTGTAAACTCAATATCAAACTACCTGGTATGGTCACCCGTGTGGATTATCATCAAGACCACCCGTTCGATGTACACACTAATGATGATCATGTGACATTACTCGTACTGCTAGATGACATGACCGAAGCCAATGGTTGTTTAAGAATCGTGTCGGGCTCACATTTATGGCCACAATACAGTCACTACAAAGGTGACGAGTTTGTGGGTAAAGTCGATGCCGAAGCACAAGCCATGTGTGAAGCCTCAGCGACTAAGTTGGAAGGTCGGGCGGGGGATATTTGTTTGATGAACACCTGGTGTTTACACGGCGGTACCTCGAACTTGTCTAAAAATTCACGCCGATTATTGATTTGTGACCTCACTGCAGCCGATAATTACCCGTTGATGGAACCACAAGTGCCTTCTGACTTTACTGGTAAGATTGTAGCGGGTAAGGCTAGCCGCATAGCGCGCTTCAGGGCTGGCCAAGTAGAAATGCCATACCTGTATGAATCGGACTCTTTTTTCGGTGCCCAAGGCCAAGATAAAGAACAAGACTAGCATTACTTAATAGACCAACAATAAGAGACATCCTTATGACATTTTCCATATCAGGCTTTTGTGAACGAACGGGCATGGTGGGTGTGGCAATTACCACTTCCAGCATCAGCGTTGCTAGCCGTTGCCCGTGGATTAGGGCCGGAGTAGGCGCTGCGGCAACGCAAAACGTCACAGATCCTAGTTTAGGTGATTTAATGTTAGATGGCCTAGAGCAAGGCCAAACCCCAGATGAAGTGATTGATCAGTTAGTGAACCAACGAGAGTTTATTGAATATCGCCAGCTGGCTTTAATAGATGCGCAAGGGCGCAGTGCAAGCTTTACCGGTGCCCAGACCTTAGGCACCAATGCAGTAGTGCAAGGGGATGGCTGTATTGCCGCTGGTAATCTACTGATCACTACCAACGTACCGCAAGCGATGGCCGATAGTTTTTCCAGCAATACTCAGCTGCACTTAGCGCAACGGTTATTAGTGGCATTACAAGCTGGTGTGGATGCGGGTGGTGAAGAAGGCCCAGTACATTCTGCAGGTCTAAAAGTGGCTCATGTTCACCCATGGCCATTGGTGGACTTAAGGGTAGATTGGGCAGACGATGGTCCGATTGCGCAACTTATGGATCTGTGGAAGGCGTATGAGCCGCAGATGATGGATTACAACGCCCGTGCCATTAACCCCAGTGCGGCCCCAAGCTATGGTGTGCCAGGGGATTTATAAACCATGTCTCAAGAGCTGATAGCACAAGACATCTTGCAACAACTCGTTAGTTTTGACACCACCAGTTACAAGTCTAATTTGGCCTTGGTGGACTACGTGCAAGACTATCTACACAGTTACGGTGTAGACAGTCAATTGGTGCCAGACGCAACGGGTAAGAAAGCCAACCTTTATGCCACCATAGGCGCCGACGCCGCCCACCCAGAGCGCGGTGGCATTATGTTGTCTGGGCATATGGATGTGGTGCCTGTCACGGGGCAGGACTGGCATACAGATCCGTTTGCATTAAATGAGCAAGACAATAAACTCTTTGCTCGTGGTAGCGCAGACATGAAAGGGTTTATTGCTTTAGTGTTGAGCCGTGTGCCCGCCATGTTGGCCCAACCATTACAAATGCCGTTCCATTTAGCCTTTTCCTACGACGAAGAAATCGGTTGCGTGGGTGTGCGCGGTTTATTAACCTTGCTGGAACAACTACCCGTAAAACCTGCCATGTGTATTGTCGGCGAACCCACCAGTATGGAAGTGGTGATTGGCCATAAAGGCAAGGCGAGCTACAAGGTAGACGTTAGCGGCCATGCTTGCCATTCTGGCCAGGCCCCTTTAGGGGTGAACGCGGTGGATTATGCAGCGCAACTTATCGTTTATATTAATAACATGGCGCAAAAATCTGCACTCAATGGCCCCTTCGACCATGACTACAAAGTACCTTACACCACGTTACACACGGGCACTATCCAAGGCGGTACCGCCCTAAATATAGTGCCTAATCACTGTGGTTTTGAGTTTGAAATTCGATATTTAGCGCAACAAGACCCAGCGCTACTGGTGCAACAAATAGCCGACTATGCTGAGCGTGAATTAGAGCCAAAAATGCAAGCGGTGGCAGCGCAGACAGGTATCAACATAACCCAAGTTGCGTCTTATCCAGGGTTGCTAATAGAACCAGAAGCAAAGCTTGTCACCTATGTTAAACAGTTACTTAACAATGAAGCTCACAGTAAGGTGATTTTTGGTACAGAAGGCGGGCTGTTCCAGCAGCGCTTAGGTATCCCTACCATTGTCTGTGGGCCAGGTAATATAGATCAAGCGCATAAAGCCAATGAATACATCAGCCTCGAACAGTTTGAGTTGGGTGGTCAATTCCTCGATCGGCTGATTGCCGATGTCGCTCAGCCATAGCCACTCTGAAGTTCCCGTGTCATCCCGACGAAGGTCAGGATCTCAGGGAGATTCCGGCCTACGCCGGAATGACGAGGGAGGCCGGAATGACAGGCAGCTAATTAAACCGCCAAGTACTCTTCGCGTAGTTGTTGGTTGTCCAGTACTTCTTGAGCAGTACCGGTAAATACAATTTGGCCAGTATCGATGATAATGGCATGGTCGGCCAATTTAAGCGCCGCCACGGCATTTTGTTCAACAATAATGGTGGTGATACCCATAGATTTAACTTCCTGCAACATGCGTTCAATTTCTTGCACAATTACAGGCGCTAAACCTTCATAGGGCTCATCCAACAATAACAACTTCACATCACGTGCCAAGGCACGGGCGAGGGAGAGCATTTGCTGTTCACCACCCGAAAGGGAAGATGCTTCTTGCTTGCGTCGCTCTTCTAACTTAGGGAAGTGACTGTAGATTTTCTCTAAACTCCAGCCTATTGGTTCAGCGATTTGGGCCAATATCAGATTTTCTTCTACCGTAACACCGGGAATCACACGACGATCTTCACACACCAGTTGAATGCCAGATCGGGCTGCTTCAAAGGGTTGCATCTTGTGCAGTGCTTGGCCGTTCAGCCAGATTTCACCGCTCGATAGAGCTGGTTGATCAGCACGTGCAATAGCACGCAGTGTGGAGGTTTTACCGGCCCCGTTACGGCCCAATAGGGCAACGATATCACCCTCTGGAACATCAAAGGATACGCCCTGTACAACATAACTTTCGCCATAAAATGCGTTTAACTCGCGGCATGAAAAGAAGGGCTGTGGTGCTTGACTTGTTGATGACATAATCTTCTCCTTAAACCTGAGCTTCGCCAAGGTAGGCTTCAATAACTTTAGGGTGGCCTTTAATTTCGTCAGGCGAACCTTCAGCAATTATTTGACCTTGGGATAGCACAGAGATCTTCTCCGCTAACGAGAACACTACGTTCATGTCGTGTTCAACAATCACCTTGGTAATGCCATCGTTCATGCTTTGCAACAGTTCAATGGTTTTTTCGGTTTCATGACGGGCCATACCTGCAGTAGGCTCATCAAGCAGCAATAAACGGGGCTTGTTGGCTAAACAAATAGCCATTTCCAAGCGACGTTTATCACCCCGAGACAGGCTACCGGCAATGGAGTGCATGTGATTTTTTAGACCGAGTTCGCAAATTTGTTCTTCGGCAAACTCGATTAATGGGCGTTGTTTGGTATAACCCTCAAGCATGTTCATGCGAAATGAACCATCCCTTGCTGCGAACACAGGGATAGTGACGTTCTGTAATACCGTCATTTCCGGAAAAATTGAGGGTGTCTGAAACACTTTAGCAATGCCTAACTGGTTGATGTCATATGAATCCACATCTAACAAAGGCTTACCATCAAACATCACTGAGCCGTCATCGGGCTTCAGCATGCCTGTAAGCACGTTCAATAGTGTTGATTTACCGGCACCGTTAGGGCCAATAAGTGCGTGTGTGGTGCCTTGTTCAATTTTGAGGTTTACGTTCTGTAAGGCTTTTAAACCACCAAAACTCAAGGACACCTGATGAATGTCTAATATGGGCATGGTTGAGTCTCCTATTCGCCGTCAGCGGTGGTAATAAAGCGTTTCTTGATGCGTTCGACTGCTTCCATGAAACCGCCTGGCATAAAGATAACCACAAACATAAAGATAAGACCCAATACCAATAACCATTGTTCGCCTAGGTCTACAGACAATACGTTTTCGAAGTAGAGCATGAAAGCCGCACCTATCATTGGGCCTATAAGAGTACCCACACCGCCAATAACGGACATGATAACCACCTCACCAGACTGGTGCCAGCCAAGGAATTCGTGGCCTACAAATGGCTCGTAAACCACCATTAACGCGCCTGCAATAGCCGCATACATGGCACTTATTACAAAAGCCAATAACTTGTACTTACGTGCGTTGATGCCGGTATATTCCAAACGAGTTTGGTTACACTTAATAGCTTTCATCATCAAGCCTACAGGCGAGCGCTCAATGCGCTTAGCAATGTAGAACAGAAGGATAGCCATGATGGCAGTAAAGTAAAACACGGCACTGCCTTGCATCTTGATGTCAAACAACATCGGGGTAGGCATGCCAGTCAAACCATTTTCGCCACCGGTCCATGTTTGTAGCATGGCCATAGCCATGGAGTGAAACATTTCTGCAAAGGCTAGGGTAAGGATTGAGAAGTATATACCGGTACGTTTTAAGGTAAGCAAACCAATCACAATAGCGACTAAGGTCGCCGCTATAACGGCAACGATAATGGCTGGGATAATGTTGTCTGAAAAGTTCTTTAACATTAAACCTGTGCTGTAGGCGGCAATACCAAAAAATGCAGCATGTCCAAAAGACAAGTAGCCAGTAAAGCCCAATAAAATATCAAAACCTACCAGGAAGATACAAAAGATCATTATCTTGGTATCAAGGCCAGAGTAGCCGTTAATAAGTGGGAACCAAAGAGGCATGGTGAGGGCAACCAAGGCGAACAAAACCACCGCCTTGTTTAGTTGCCAAAAGCTTTGTTGATTATTCATTATTCAAACACTCCCTTGGCACCCATCAAACCACGCGGGCGGACCAATAAGATAACCACAGTAATTAGGTAAATGATAACGGTGTTTAGGTTGATGTAAGGTGCAGTGAAGCTTTGCGCCATACCAATTAGAACGCCAGCAATCACTGCGCCTCCTAATGAACCCATGCCACCAATAACCACTACCAAGAAGGAGGGTACGAGTAAGTGCATGCCTACTTCTGGTGATACTTGGGTCACTGGTCCACAAAATACACCGGCGATACCAGCAATCATGGAACCAAGGCCAAATACAATCATAAAGCGGCGGTTAATATTCACGCCGAGGAACTGCATCATTTCAGCGTCTCGCATACCAGCACGGATAACTAATCCAAAACGGGTCAGGTGGAGTAGAGCGAACACAGCTGCAACAGTTATGATAGAGACGACTACCAAAATTAAACGCCACTTTGGATAAACTACAAAGCCTTCTAAGAATGGCAAGTAGTCATGCAGCATAAGGATGCCATTGCCCCAGCTTGGGATGGCAAACGGGATGTTGTTGGCGCCGAATGCCCATTTGAGTAATTCTTGTATAACGATGGCAAGGCCAAAGGTCACAAGGATTTGATCGGTATGGGGTCGATCGTAGAAGCGCTGAATCAAACCGCGCTCCATAAGTACACCAAATATAAACAGAATTGGTGGCACAAGGATTAAAGCCAGGCCGAAACCTAAGGCATTGTTGATACTTACGGCCAAATATATGGCGATAAGATAAAGGGCTCCGTGGGCAAAGTTAACTACACCTAGGGTGCCAAAAATAAGGGTAAGGCCCAGAGCAATGAGCACGAAAATGGAACCGAGTTGTAATCCGGGTAGTATATAAAGGGTAAAAGCGTTGAGCGTCATGTCCATTTTGGAACTACTCCCATTGGTTGCTGTGGCAAATTCATGGTTTTTTCTGATTTGAATAAATAAAAACGGGTCAGCGAAAACTGCTGACCCGCAAGATCATACGAGTTTTGCTTATGCAGGTTCGTAAGGACCTAGCTCACCGCCAAAGATGGCTGGATCGTAATCCACGGTCTTAGCATCCACTTGATCAACGATCTTAAGGTAATCGAAGTCACTGGTACGTGCAGAAGGTGAGTTACCCTGCATAACCAAGATATCCTTAATACACTGGTGATCAGCACCACGGTATAAGGTTGGGCCGTTACCGGCACCTGTGAACTCAAAGTCTTCAAGGGCTCTAATCACTTCTGGTGGATAGAAAGTACCGGCCATTTCACAGGCGTTAGCATACAAAAGTGTTTGTACGTAACAAGTGTGGGCAGCCTGTGAAGGTGGGAAGCCATATTCGTCGGTAAAGGTCTTAACAAATACCTTAGAACCTTCGTCTTGTAGAGCCCAGTTCCAGCCAGAAGTACCTAATACGCCATCGATGTTGGTAGAACCAGCACCTTTAGCCATCAAGCGGCTGTATAGCGGCACTACGATTTCTAGGTTCTTACCGTTCTTCTGCATGTCACGCATACCGAAGTTAACAGCGTTGGTTAGAGAGTTAACCATGTTGGCGCCGTAGTGGTTCAATACCAATACGTCTGCGTCCGAGTTCAATACTTGAGAAAGATACTGAGAGAAGTCTGTAGTCTTCAAAGGCGTCATGATGTTGCCTTCAGTACTCCAACCTTCCTTCTCTGTGAATTCCTGCATAGATTGTTGCTGGGTGTGGCCCCAAGAATAATCCGCAGTTAAGTGGAATGCACGACGGTCTTTGCCGTATTCTTTACTCAATACAGGAGACAATGCCTTACCTGTCATGTGAGCGTTAAAGAAATGACGGAAACCGTAACGCTGTTTGTCTTTACCAGTGGTGTCGTTTGAGTGAGTCAAACCACACATAAAGATGATGCCTAACTCGTTACATAAGTACTGTTGAGCAATAGCGATACCAGAAGAAGAACCACCGGTAACCATGATAACTTTGTCACGTTCGATCATACGACGTGCAGAAGTACGTGATGCGTCGGCGTTAGTTTGGGTGTCACCAGTAACGTAAGTTACTTTTTTGCCCAAGATGCCGTTACCAGTCAATTTGCTTGGCTTAAGGGTGTCGAGCATGCCGCCACCGTTGTTCAAGTGCTTCACAGCAAGTTTGTAAGCGCGCAACTCGTCGGCGCCTTCGTCAGCGTATGCACCTGTTTGAGGTACGTTAAAGCCAAGTACAACTTCGCTACCTTTTACTGGGTAGTTGCCGATAGCTTTTTCTGCCCATGCGTTTTGGGTGAAGAATAATGGTGTAGCAGCTGCGCCTACAGCGCCTGCGGATGTGGCTTTCAACACAGACCGACGAGACCAGCTCGATGCCGTGTGACTTGTTTTTTCAGATTTTACATCTGTCATGACAAACTCCAATTTATTGTTGTTGAACCGAGATAAGCACTACCAGCAGATCAAAGCGGCATGCTTCAGGGTTCGACCTAGTCTAGAGATTTGTCTGATATTGAAAATTAGACCTTAGTGAATGAGACAAAAGTCTCTACGACTAAAGTCCAAAACACTTAAGTCTTAAATTTGTCTCTGCCAGTCAATACAATCTAAATCAAACCTTCTGTATACTTGTAATGTTAGTTTCCGCACACCAACAGTATTGACGAGATTGAGCTCATGACCAGTGCCAAGAATCCACAGAAATCCATTAACATTGCAGTGTTAACCGTGTCAGACACACGCACTAAAGAAACCGATAAGTCCGGTGCTACGTTAGTTGACCGGTTGCAGATTGCAGGCCACAGTCTGGCGCAGCACAGTATTGTGAAAGATGACGTTTATCAGATTAGAGCAGCCGTTAGTGAATGGATTGCAGATCAAACTATACATGCCGTATTGGTGACCGGCGGCACAGGCTTTACCGCAAGAGACACCACGCCTGATGCACTACTGCCGTTGTTTGATCAGGTCATTGAGGGTTTTGGAGAATTATTTCGACATCTGTCTTACTCTGAAATCGGCACCTCAACTATTCAATCTCGCACGGTTGCAGGCGTAGCCAACCGCACAATTATTTTTAGTATGCCGGGTTCCACCGGTGCGTGTCGCACTGCTTGGGATGGCATTATTGAGCAGCAGCTTGATAGCCGCCACCGGCCATGCAATTTTGTAGAAATGGTCACCTTTAACTCCGTCGTTCATCCACCTGCATAAATAGTGTTCTCCTTATGACAGCCAATCCAAGATTAATGCCTGTAACCGAAGCTCAGCAGCAAATCATGGCTCATGCCCAGTGCCAGTTGCCCACAGAGACTGTGCCGCTATTTAGCGCGCGTGGCAGGGTGCTTGGGGTGCCAGTGACCTCTGCTGTCAATGTACCTCCAGCAGACAACAGTGCGATGGATGGTTATGCCTTGTGTGTGTCCGGTTTGACATTGGCTGTCATTCCGGTGACTCAACGCGTAGCAGCAGGCCAAGTGCCCCATACGTTGGCGGCTCATACCTGCGCCCGCGTATTTACCGGTGCCGAAGTGCCGCACAATGCAGACCTGGTGGTCATCCAAGAAGATGTTGAAATAGTTGAAGGCGGTATTCGCCTCTTGCCAGACGCCTTGGCGCAAGGCCAAACAACCGGCCAGTTTATCCGCAAGGCTGGCCAAGACGTCACCCAAGGCCAAGTCGTGTGTGACGCCGGCACCAGGCTTGAAAGCCGACATTTAGGCGTGTTGGCCTCTATGGGTGTAGATACCGTGGTGGTTTATCGGCGCTTAAAAGTGGCTATCGCGTCCACTGGCAGTGAACTTGTCAACCCGGGGCAAGCCCTACAGCCTGGGCAAATCTACAATTCAAATCGGTTCTTGTTATCAGGTCTAGTTGACCAGTTAGGCATGGAGTTGGTAGATTTAGGAATTATTGAAGACCAACTTAGTTTAACTAAAGCCGCGCTAGCGGAAGCCGCCGAACAGGCAGACATTATTATCACTAGCGGCGGTGTTTCCGAAGGTGAAGAAGACCATGTTAAAGCCGCGGTGCAAGCGTTAGGCCGGTTAGACGTATGGAAGCTTGCCATTAAGCCGGGCAAGCCGCTCGCTTTTGGACAGGTTAGTAACACCCCATTTTTTGGCTTGCCGGGTAACCCTGCCAGTGTGTTAGTCACGTTTATGGTGATGGCGCGGCCATTTTTATTAGCCAGCCAAGGCTGCAGTCAAACTACAGGCCACAGTATTAAAGCCACTTTGATCAACCCGCCAAAGCGGCCTAGCATTAGACAGGAATACTTGCGCGTGCGCGTGTTGGGTGAAGAGCAGGGAGGCCTCAAACTAGAAGCCATGACCAATCAAAACTCGGGTGTGCTGTCTACAGCGATGAAAGGCGACGGCTTGGCCGTTGTTAACGCCAATACCTGTGGTGTAGATGCTCAGCAAGTGGAGTTTTTGCCCTACCTTAGTTATGGTGTTTAGTGGTTTGATTAAGTTGACAAAAACCACTTGAGTATAGTTAAGCTATTGCCTATAATGCGCACCTCGTAATCGCTCGATTACGGTCGTTATGGTAGCCCTATTGGTCCCCACGCAACGATAAGCCGTGAACCTGGTCAGGCCTGGAAGGGAGCAGCCACAGCGGTGGATTTGTGTGCCGAGGTGTGGCTGGTAGGGTTGCCTCCATTCTCAGTGCTGAAGATAGCCTCCCAAAAAATCAATAGCAACTTAACACCAAAAGCCATATTAAATACGTTTTTTAGACTGATAAAAACTATTAGACTAAAGAGTATTGGGGTGCGCTTGATATATGTTTTTCTATCGGTAGTATAAAAATACACATATGTATATTGTTAATTTGAGGTGAAAAATGAAAAAAATATTTTCGTTGCTTGGTGCCGGTTTACTCATGGGTGCGACCAGCTTTTCTGTCATGGCGGCAGGTGGCGCCGTTGGTATTACAAGTAAGTTGATGTCTGTAGATGTAAACCATAATGGGCAGACAGTTCAAATTATACGTAATCAAGATAACAGTAATACGATTATCGATGCGTTTTCAAAAACCTCACGGCCGTGTCCAGTTTTTTGTATTCAGCCAATGACCTTTGCTCCAGGTGTTGAAACACTGGGTGAGCTAGAAATAATTGACCATATCGTGCGCATGCAAAATGGTGAAAATATTCTGGTAGTGGATTCACGTACACCAGATTGGGTTGAGCGAGGCACTATCCCAGGTGCGGTCAATGTGCCATTTACCAAGCTAACCGTCTCTAAAGGTGCAACTACGGAAATTATTATGCAGGTCATGATCGACCAGTTTGGCGTTAAATTAGTTGGAGATGCCGACGATTTCACCGTTGATGAAGCGATTGTTGCGGGTACTGTCAGTGAAGTGTTCGATTACTCCGATGCGAAAACCTTGGCTTTATTCTGTAATGGTATGTGGTGCGGCCAGTCGCCAGCATCTATGGCAACACTGTTGAAATATGGTTATCCAGCCGAGAAGATTAAGTGGTTCCGTGGTGGTATGCAGACCTGGGAAATTCTTGGGTTTAGTACAGTTAAGCCTTAACAGGTTAAGCTAAAGCAATAAAAAAGGGCCTTGTGGCCCTTTTTTATTGCTTTGTATTTAGCAGTCATCTTCTGGATCGTCTTCTTCTTCTTC
>Ga0105350_10001571_pt1 | contig 14355 bp, 12 predicted proteins | sample EN1Hudsemesocosm_FD_83506 | JGI IMG/M metagenome (GOLD analysis project Ga0105350, IMG submission 83506) | Methane-oxidizing microbial communities from mesocosms in the Hudson Canyon - EN1E Hudson Canyon | ecosystem: Environmental > Aquatic > Marine > Cold seeps | place: Hudson Canyon... | reverse complement strand
TGGTATCGACGCTAGTTCACACGTTCTGACTTTAAACTTCTGAAGAACCGTTCAGTCACGGCATTATCCCAGCAGTTACCTTTTCGGCTCATGCTACAAATCACACCATATTCACGTAAACAGTGTTGAAAGGACTCACTGGTATATTGAACGCCTTGATCTGAGTGAAATAATACATTTTCAGTTGGGTTACGTTTATTCATGGCTAATCGTAATGCTCGGGTCGTTAATTCACTATTAGGCTTATCTGAAAATGCCCAGCTGATAATTTTCCGAGAGAATAGTTCGACAAGGAATGAAATGACCATTACAATTGCATTCAACGCCCCTATTTTAAACATTAGGCCTGGTGGTTATGATTTAAGTACAGTTAATACATCATCCCACATTTTTTGTGATTGCTGCTTTAAGGCTTCGCTGTTTTTCTGTATTGTTTTAGTCACTTTTTCTTTATTCTCGTCGTCTATTATTAAATTCATAATTTTATGAAGCTCTTCTTTAGGCATATGAACATTTAAAAGACCTTCAGGGAAATCATAGTCCTCGAATAGCACTTTATATTTGTGGCTCCAGCCTGTCGCCAATGCGGGCGTTCCTTGTGATAACGCACTTACCAAACCGTGAAAACGACTGCCAACTGTACCTGATGACACTCCTAAAATTCCTTTAATTTTGAGCGGATGAGCTTCCTTGATAATTTGAACATCTCGACTCACGGCATCGCGAATTTTTTCTGCAAGCATTAAATCATTTGCCCCCTCATGCACGAGAATAAAGGGCTTTTGGCTTTTTTCATACGCATAGCGTGTTACTTCAATCATAAAGGGCAAATAGGCTTCGCTATCTTTTTTATTGGTTTTATCTACCATGCGATAGTTAGGCACAATACAGAACCGATTGCTTTCTTTATCGAAATTCTCAGGTACGATACCTTCTATCAAATTTGTAAAGTCGGGGGCAACTTTTAAGTTTTGGCGCTCCCCCACTACATCAACTAAATAATCATAAGACATCTTTTCGCGGGCAAAAACAAGATCAGCATGCTCTAGTGCTGTTTTAATAGCTTTTTGGTTCCATTTACTTTTATAAGGGCCAAAAGCTTGCGGCAACAAAATCACCTTCGTACCATTTTTTTTCCAATGTTTACATGAATCAGCTAATTCCAAGCAACTATACTTCCCCCATTGATCACTGTATGAAAAACCAGCTGCGTCAATCACAATATCAACTTCTTTATCCAAAACTATGCCGTACATATCACGAATTTTTTCGGGAATTAGGTTAGCTAAGACGCCAAACTGAAACCCTTTACGCCAAAGATGTGCTTTTTGGTAAAAATGTAACTCAGCTCTTTTTAAGTAAGGAGCCGAAGCAGTTGAAACTGATGGTGCCATAGTAAACTCTGCATCGGGAAATTCTTGTTTCATTTTTTCAAGCACTGCGAAGAGCATTAACTCTGCACCTTTATTAACAAACCCTACTTTCCTAATTTCAATTAGTTTTTTTCCGTTAATCATCTCTAAATCTTTTTAATCAAAATTTTCGAATCTTTTTTCTGTGAATAGGGTATACCGCCCTTGGCTAGTGCAAAGCCAACTGATAGCAACATAATCGGTCTTTCATAGGGCTTGAGCTCAAGTAGCTTGCCCATTTTATTCTCAGCTGTTTCTACATCAGGCCAGTTGATTGAACAGCTTGATAAACCGAGAGTTTCTAGTGCCAGCATCAACTGCATCGCCGCTAAAGAACTGTCTATATAAATTAAATGACGATCTCTTTCGCCCGGATAAGCCGATAAATCTCCAACAATAACAATGGTGCAAGGTATGTTTTCTACCCAACCGGGCGTACCTCCCGCACATTTTGCCAATTCAACTGCCTTTTCTTTATTTTGCGAAACATAAAAAGCGTAAGGTTGGCGATTACAGGCAGATGGCGCCAAGCTGGCTAAATTAACTGCGTTTTCAATTAATGCCATTGGCACTTCTTTTTCTTGATACCAGCGTACAGAACGACGCTTAATAAACAACTTATGTAGCTCATCGAACTCTATATCCGTTTTAGGTAAGTTGTCAAACGGGTATGGAATAAACTTTTCTACTTGTTCCTGTCGCTCAGCCACTTGATTAAAAACGCCTCTGGCTTTAGCAATAATTCTAGTATCTTTTACAACCTTGAAGTATTCAGTTAAAACATCCGTTACCCATTTTTTTTCATTTGCATCTAGATTACCCAACTCAATAGCGCGTTGATATATTTTTACAGTTTCACCTATAAACTGCTCCGCGAACACATCACGCCTTGGTTGCATAATAAGCCCTTTTTCAATACGGTGAACATTTCGCCTCAGCAGGACAGACGTTTCACCAATATCTTTTAAACTTTGTTGGTATGCCGATTTTCCCGATAAAACTGCTTTATGCTCACGACCAAACTGGCATGAAAATAGAGCATAATAAATTGAAGCCAAAAATGGGCTAGATTTAAGCATAGGTGAAAGCAACAGGCCTGGTAGGTTGATTGTTTTCAAAATAAGTTGTTTAAGCCAGTTTGGCAGGATTTTCATTTTTTCTCTCTAAATTTATAAATGTTATAACGTACCGGAGTAAATAGTGACTTGGTCATCATCCAAAATACAGGTCTAGTTTTAGGGGATAGAAACAATGCGAAATATGATGCGATCGCATAGGAAATCAAGGTTGCATAGGCTGCACCGACACCGCCATATATAGGGATTAACCAATAGTTCAATGCCACATTCGCTAACGCACCTAATCCCTGTGTAATCAAAGAAAACATCAATACGTTTTCTATTAAAATCCATTTGCTAAATGCGGCGCGCATGAAAATAAATACTGCCGCCCAAATATGAATGACGAGAATGGGTGCTGCGCCTTCATAGGCTGCGCCAAACATAGTCGTAATTACAGGTTGCGCTAGGAGCGTTACAGCGATTGCCACGCCAAGCGCGAGTATAAAAAGCAGATCAAATAATTGCTGTAACCGTTTATTAAAGTGCGCTGGGTTGCTTTCTCTGAGCTTGATAAGCTTCGGGAAGAAGGATGCCACTATGACGATAGGTACAAAATACCACGCCTCTGAGAGACTTGCGGCAACCGCATAGATACCAACCTCTTCGGCGCCATCTAGCCATTTGAGCATGATCTGATCGACTTTTAGATATATCACCGCGAAGATAGACCCCAGAAATACCATCCATCCTTGCGATAGTAGGTCTTTGGCTCTGATCGTTGAAAATCGCCACGTTGTTAAGCTTAGTTTTGATTTATAACGGTAAAAAAGGATTAAGGCTATTGCAACAAGTATCGCTTGTAGTGCGTTGACGAGTGCGAATAGGATTAAATTCGCGCCAAGTAAGGTTAACGCCACTTTAAACATTGAAATAATAATGAGAGTCGTGGTTTTGGCAATGGCGTTATATTTGGCTTCTAAGCGGGATTGAAACCAAAAATCTATAACATTGAAGGGTTGGAATAGTAAGGTTGTGGCTAAGATCAATAATATCCAGAACTCATCCCTTTGTGAACTTTCTGTTATTAGAGTAAACGCGAGGAGAAGCATTAAGCCTAATAGATAGCCCAGCCCCTTTAAACCAAAGCTTGTACCCATTATTTCTTGCTTGGCTTCGGGATGTTTGACAAGTTCGCGCACAACCAATCCACTCAAGCCAACATGGCCTGCAATCGCAAACACGGCAACTAATGAGATCGCATAGGCGAGTACACCAAATTGCTCTGGGCCTAAGTATCGTGCGACCAGAATCGTGACGATAAAAGTCATGCCAAGATTGAAAATTTTTTCGGCCATAACCCAAGAGATATTAACCAAATAGACTTTAATTCGTTGATAAAAAGTCTGCATTGTTTCTTTCAAAGCTTCGTTCTTTTCTTATTAACAACCAAGCCTGAATTTATTACGTAATATCCTTTATACCAATCCACAAATTTTGTAATACCATCTTCAATACTTGTGCTTGGTTTAAAGCCAATATCAGTAATCAATTCATCCACATCTGCAAAGGTCACGGGGACATCACCCGCTTGCATAGGTAATATGTTTTCTTTAGCTTTTTTGCCGCATGCCGTTTCTATCGCGGTAATAAACCTTCTTAAGGTAACGGGTTGATTATTACCAATATTGTATATTTTATAAGGTGCAGGTGATGTTGTAATCGCTGATTGTTGAGATTTTGGGATTGAGCCCATCACTCTTGTTATACTTTCAACAATATCATCAATATAGGTAAAATCTCTTTGCATTTCACCATTGTTAAAGACGTCAATCGTTTCGCCATTCAATATTTTTTTAGTAAATGAAAAATATGCCATATCAGGCCTGCCCATTGGGCCATAAACTGTAAAAAATCTAAGGCCCGTTGTGGGTATGTTATATAGATGGCTATAGGTATGTGCCATTAACTCATTCGATTTCTTGGTTGCGGCATATAGACTGATAGGATAGTCCACGCAATCATCCGTGCTAAATGGTTGTTTTTTATTCATACCATAAACAGAACTAGAGCTAGCATAGACCAAGTGCTTAACTTTGCTATGACGACAGCCTTCTAGAATATTTACAAAGCCTACTAGATTAGAATCTACATAGGCATTTGGATTTTCTATTGAATAACGCACCCCTGCTTGTGCTGCTAGGTGTATTACGCGTTCAAAAGGATAGCTTGCGAATAACTCAGCCATTGCGCTACGATCTGCGATATCCATTTCAATAAATTGATAGTGATCTGCACACTGATTATCCTGACAATATTGGCTAATCTCTGCTAATCGTCCATGCTTTAAGCCTACCTCATAATAATCATTAAGATTATCTATGCCTATCACCTGATGTCCTTGCTTTAATAAAGCAAGGGTGGTGTAAAAACCGATAAATCCTGCTGAACCAGTTACCAGTATCTTCATTTAATCATTTCCAAACAAATCACGCGTGTAAACTTTATCGGTAACATCCTTTATATCGTCCATCATTCGATTCGCCACAATTACATCAGATATTCTTTTAAATTCATCCAAGCTTTGAATAACTTCTGAGTGGAAAAATTCATCTTCTCGTAGTTCTGGCTCAAAAATGACAACTTCTATCCCTTTCGCTTTAATGCGCTTCATAATGCCTTGAATTGATGATGCACGGAAATTATCTGACCCGCTTTTCATAATCAAACGATAAATACCCACTACTTTGGGGTTACGCTTTATGATTGAGTCTGCAATAAAATCTTTACGAGTCGTATTTGAATCAACAATTGCACTAATTAGATTATTGGGCACATCTTGATAGTTAGCTCGTAGCTGCTTGGTATCCTTGGGAAGACAGTAACCACCATAACCAAAAGAGGGGTTATTGTAATGATCACCTATCCGCGGATCTAGGCCCACCCCCTCTATGACTTGGCGTGAATTTAAGCCATGTACTTCCGCATAACTGTCTAATTCATTAAAATAGGCAACACGCATAGCTAAATAGGTATTAGAGAACAACTTTATGGCCTCTGCTGCTGTGGCATCCGTAAACAACACGGGTATATCTTTTTTATACGCACCTTCTACTAGTAAGTTTGCAAAAACACTAGCACGATTTGATTGCTCACCAACGACTATTCGTGACGGATGCAAGTTATCGTATAACGCACTACCTTCACGTAAAAATTCAGGGGAGAAGATAATGTTATCTATGCCTAGTTGTGCTTTTATTTTATCAGTATAGCCCACAGGGACGGTGGATTTTATCACCATAACTGCATTAGAATTTAAGCTAATAATATCTTTAATAACCCCTTCAACTGTGGCCGTATTGAAGTAGTTAGTTTCCTCATCATAGTCTGTCGGTGTAGCAAGAATGATGTAATCAGCATTTTTGTAAGCTACACTTTTATCAAGTGTCGCTGTGAAATTGAGAGGTTTATTGGCTAAAAAATCTTCAATTTCCGTATCGAAAATCGGAGATTTTTTATTTTGCAGTAAACTAACCTTCTCTTCTACAACATCTAAGGCAACCACTTCATTTTTTTGAGCTAATAGCATGGCTAACGAAAGTCCTACATATCCGGTACCCACTACTGCTATTTTCATTTATTATTACTCTACTGTGACTGATTTAGCCAAGTTTCTAGGTTGATCAACATCTGTACCCTTTATCAGAGCCACATGATAACTGAGCAGCTGCAACAAGATATTGTATGTAATTGGAGCGGTGATCCGACCTACATTTGTGGTTGCTTTGATGACGTTAAAACCAGCTTCTGAACTAATATCAGATTGTTCATCTTCAAATACGATCATTTGACCTCCACGGGCTTTGACTTCTTGTAGGTTTGATTTAAGCTTTTCTAGCAAGTCATCCAATGGAGCGATGGCTACAACGGGCATATTTTCATCAATCAATGCCAGTGGACCATGTTTTAACTCGCCAGCAGGATAGGCTTCGGCATGAATGTAACTGATTTCTTTTAGCTTAAGCGCACCTTCCATTGCAATTGGATACATAGTGCCTCTGCCCAAAAAGAGTGCATGCTGTTTATCAGCAAACAGTTGGGCAATGCTTTCTATTTCTTTCTCATGAGTCAATGCCTTAGCGATTAGGTTTGGCAATTTTTGTAAACCACTGACGATCAAACCTTCGCGGTTGATATCAATACTCCGCTTCACTTTACCAATACTGGTGATGAGAAGTGCCAGTGCAACTAGTTGAGTCGTGAAGGCTTTAGTTGATGCCACACCTATTTCAGGTCCTGCATGAGTAAGATAACTAAGATCTGAGTCTCGTATTAGACTACTTTCGGGAACATTACAAATAGTTAACGTTGGGATATTTTTTAAGCTTCGCTTTTCCTTGATTTGTTGTAATGCTGCTAAGGTATCAGCCGTTTCACCGGACTGACTGATGGTGACAAACAAAGTGTTATTTTTAATCACTGGATTTCTATAACGAAACTCACTCGCCACTTCGACTTGACAAGGTAGACCGATAATATCCTCTGCCCAATATTTTGCAACTAAACCAGCATGGTAACTAGTACCACAGGCAATGATATGCAGTTGCTCTATACTACTAAAGATTTCTTCTGCTTGTGCTCCGAAGCTGGAAACAAGCACCTTATCTTGTGTAATACGCCCTTCTAAGGTATCGATTACAGCTTGTGGTTGGTCGAAGATTTCTTTGTGCATGTAGTGGCGATATTCACCGAGTTCAACCGTAGTGACACTATGACTGGACTGTTTCACAACTCTTTCTACACGCTGACCTTTTACGTCATAGATTTCTACAGACTGACGAGTCAGTTTAGCCACATCACCTTCTTCCATAAAGATAAAGTTTTGGGTCACGGGTAACAATGCAGAGACGTCTGAAGCGATAAAAAACTCGCCAATGCCGACTACAATCACTAATGGGCTACCTTTTCTGGCGGCAATAAGTGTTTCTGGATCATTGATAGCAATCACACCCAATGCATAGGCACCTTCAAATTGACTCGATGCTTGTGTTACTGCTTGCAACAAATCATCTGTAGTTTCTAATTGTAGGTGAACAGCATGAGCGACCACTTCGGTATCTGTTTCAGAGGTAAAATGATAACCCGTCTTGATTTGTGCTTGTTTTAGTAATTGGTAGTTTTCAATAATGCCATTGTGAACAACAGCCACTTTATTATTACAAACATGTGGATGGGCATTATTTTCAGAAGGAATACCGTGTGTTGCCCAACGAGTATGGGCGATGCCAATATTGCCTGAAAAACTGGAGGTTTCTTGATCTATTTTATTTTCAAGCTGTTTGACTTTTCCTAAGGCACGAACGCGCTGAATAACATTTTCAGCATCCAGCAACGCAACACCAGAAGAATCGTAGCCACGGTACTCAAGTCTTCTAAGCCCTTCCAACAAGATAGGCATCACACTTCTTTCAGCAATACCGCCGACAATTCCGCACATGTTTTATTCTTCCCTAAAACGAAAGCCAAATTATACAACAGCCTCTACTATTTTTAACATTTAGTTGAGATCTTCACATAATAGAGAGTAGCTGTCCTGAACCATCTACATTTTACTTTTGTTGATAAGTTCCATCTACCACATGCTGACACCAGTCCTGATTGTCTAAATACCATTGCACTGTTTTCCGAATACCACTATTAAATGTTTCTAGCGGTATCCAATTGAGTTTTTTTTCTATTTTACTGGCATCAATGGCGTATCTCACATCATGACCAGCCCGATCTGTAACAAAAGTAATCAAGTCTTGGTATTTGTTTACACCGGTCATTGACTTTGTATCGACAAGCATAATTACTTAACTTATTTCTTAAAAATTCTAGTCGACCTATTTACTAGCTTTAAGCTCATCCAGCCATCATCACATAATTCATTTTCTTAGGGGGACCTCTAAGGTTAATCAATTATTTTCATCTATTTTATGATTGTGCCTTCCATCAAATTACTCAATAGCCAAAAAATATAATGGGGAACCAATTCAATGTTTGATCAATGCAACCAATCCTTCACACCGCATTGTGGATTAAAACCATCTACGTGGTTAAGTAAGATATCTCTTACTTGTTGACAATCATCATTCGAATTTGCAAACTCTAACTGATTCAAAATTTCACTCAATTGCTGCCATTCAATAATCGTTTCTTCAGCACGCATGATCTTAGTGTGGTGTGTTGCAGTAACGTTATTACCTATCAATAGTTCTTCATACAGCTTTTCACCTGGCCGTAGACCAGTAAAAACAACTTCAATATCGCCGTCTGGCACTTCAGCATTTTTCTCAATAAAACCACTTAAATGGATCATTCGTTGCGCCAAATCTAAAATTCGAATGGGCTCTCCCATATCTAAGACAAAAACATCCCCCCCTTTGCCCATCGCACCAGCTTGAATGACTAACTCTGCCGCTTCAGGAATTGTCATAAAGTAGCGAATAATTCGCGCGTCGGTCACGGTCACTGGTCCACCATTAGCAATTTGCTCTCGAAACAGTGGAACAACGGATCCTGAAGATCCTAAAACATTGCCAAAGCGAACCATCGTAAAACGTGTTGCCACATTTTGTGTTTTATCTTCAGCTAATGCTTGCAGAATTAATTCTGCAAACCGTTTACTTGCACCCATTGTATTAGTGGGTCGAACAGCCTTATCGGTAGAAATCAAAACAAAGGTTTCAACATTTGAGGCAATAGCCGCCTTAGCACAACACAAAGTACCAAAGACATTATTTCGAATACCTTCTGTTGTATTTTGTTCAACTAAAGGCACATGTTTATATGCCGCAGCATGATAAATCGTATCGATTGCAAATTGCTTGCAAATCGCTTCCAATCTTTTCTGATTTTGTACCGAACCCAACACTGCGATAATATGCTGATGATGTTGTTTCAACTCTTTTTCGATGGCGTATAAACCATACTCATTAAGTTCAAACAAAACCAAGATTTTAGGTTGTAACTGAATAATTTGACGGCAAAGCTCAGAACCTATTGAACCACCGGCTCCCGTTACCATAACTACTTTTTTAGTAATATTGGCATGCAATAACTGCTGTATGGGTTCAACTTGTTCTCGGCCGAGTAAATCTTCAATGTCAACCTCTTGAATATCAGAGACGGTTACTTTGCCTTCTGCTATATCACTTAAATCCGGTAAGGTTTTAACATGAACAGGATAGGGTTCTAACAATTGAATAATTTCATTTCGGCGACTTCGTGAAACAGATGGCATAGCAAGTAAGACATCTCTAACTTTATACTTTTCAAGCAAATAACTTAATTGCTTAAATGAATAAACAACTAGGCCATTTATTTGTTGATTATGCAGTTGTTTTTCATCATCTATAAATACGACCGGTTTTTGTTGATGACCTGCTTTTAGCGATTCTGCCAACTGAACTCCTGACACACCTGCACCATAAATTATGACAGGAGGAATACGTCTATTTTGCATGTCAGCCAGTTGTACGCTCAATAGGTCTGAAAACCACCAGCGAGCGAGCAAACGACTCCCCCCCACAAATAACAATAAAATTAAAGCATTTATGCCATAAACAGTTCGAGGAACGACACCTGCCGCATCACTAAAAATCAAAATGATGACGGAAAACAATAAAGTATATAAAGCGACCGCTTGGAATATAGTTCCTAAAGCGTTTATGCCAATATAACGAACTATTGCCCGATAAAGCCCAAAGCGTATAAATATAGGAATAGCAACTATTGGGGCAAGCAAAAATATCCATGTTTGCTCTGGTACAGGTAAATAAAACTGACTATACCTAAGAGAAAATGCTATCCATAAGGAAGAGACAATAGCGATGAAATCAACTATTAAGGTAATAATTCGTTTAACACTACGTGATCGGGATATAAACCATTTAGAGGTAACTTGGATAATCAAATAGTGCATGAAATCAGTGTGAATCCTTATTAAAAATAGTAACGGTTAAGTTAACAAACATAGGCTAGACTAATAGTTAAATTATCAAAAATTATTTTAGAATCATGTCTTCTATAAATGTTTTCTGGTTAAATCAGACAGTATCCGCAAGCAATTTTTTATATAATTTCACATAAGATAAAGCCATTTTATCAGCAGTAAATATCTCCCAATAACGAGCTTCGGCTGCTTCCCCCATTGTTTTAGCAACTTTAGGGTTGTCCCATAAATAATCTAATGCATTTCGTAATCCTGTGACATCGCTAGGTGGTACAACGATACCGGTCTCTTTATCAATATTAATATATGTTGTTCCTGTACCAATTTCACTAGAAATCAAAGGTTTGCCATACATTGCTCCTTCCAGTAAGGAGATCCCAAAAGCTTCAGAACGAAGATGTGAAGGAAAAACAAGTGCGTAGCAAAGCTCCAAAAGAGCTACTTTATCTTCATTGGGTAATCGACCGGTAAAATATAAATTGCTCACATTAAGTTTTAATGCCTGCTCTTTCAGCTCCTGCTCAACTGGACCTGATCCAACAATTACTATGGGGTACGTAGAGTTTTGAGCTGCCTCAATCAAAACATGTAGTCCCTTATAGTAGCGAAGTACTCCTACAAACAAGAAAAAACGAGACCCAAATCTACTAAGCCAATAATCTAATTTTTCGTTTGAAGCTTGTTGATAACTTATTTTATCAAGTCCAATGGGGATCACACTCGTTTTATATCTAAACTGGTTAAGAAGCTTGCTACTTTCTAAGTAATTCGGAGACTCTGCAACAATATGGTCAACACTAGTAAGAAATCGTCTTTTTAATGGTGAATAGAGTTTGAGTAGTTTTTTTTGCTTAATAATATCTGAATGATATGTCAACAATGTTGGCTTATTAAGTCGTGCAGAAAAATGTAATATATCTGCAAATGGGTAAGGGAAATGATAATGAATAATATCGGCTTTCGCAGCCAATTTTTTGAACCGTCCAAATGCAGAGATAGAAAAAGGTGTTGATGCGATTTCAAAGTTTGAATGACATCGATGGACAGGGTGACCATCAACCTCAATGGTCATTTCATCCTTGTCAGCACTTAATGTTAAAATTTCACTATTAACCCCTAACCCCTCAGTTCCTCTAGCAATTTGATAGATGACTTGCTCTACTCCACCCATACTATCTGGAAAATAGGTTTTATAAACATGCAAAACCTTCATCACTGAGGTTGTAACCGAGATAACATGGCTTGCTCAAAAGTAGCAACTAACTTAGTCGCTGAATCATTCCAATCAAACTTGGACGCATTAGCTTTAGCTTTCTTTGCAAGACGACCCCGTAAATCGTGATTTAGTATCAGTTCCTTCAACCCTTTTCCTATTGCTTCAATATCCTGCGCATCAACAAGAAACCCAGCATCACCAGCAACTTCTGGCATAGACGAATTATTTGCGGTTAAAACAGGGATGCCGTGTGACATAGCTTCAATTATTGGTAAGCCAAAACCTTCATATAGGGATGGCATAGCCAAAAAACAGGCATTTTTATACAGTGTCGATAAGGTTGCTTCATTAACATAGCCTAGTAGACAAACATGCCGCGTTAAATGTAACTCTTGAATAATATGCTTAAGGTTGATATCCCCCCACCCTTCACCGCCAGCAATTACTAATGAAGTAGAGTTTTTTGTTATGTCATCCAACTGAGAATATGCCGTCAATAAAGCCATAAGATTTTTACGCGGCTCAAGAGTGCCTACAAAAAGAAAATAGGGGCAACTTACAGCATACTGAGCAAGAGAATCGAAAGAGAGCGAGTTATCCATCAAACTTACTCCTAAAGGGATAACTGATAATTTTCCTGGTTCAACACAGAACTCAGTATTAACAGCATCAGCAGTTGCTTTAGAATCAGCGACTACCACATCTGCATTTCGTATAGCAGAGGGCATTTGATACTTCTCCATGAAGCGAGAAATAGGCCTCATCGTTTCTCCAGCAAGTTTCCACACTAAGTCATGTATTGTCACTACACGAGCTAATCTATCTGATAAACAGCGTGGCAACCTGTGTGCCGGGCCCCAAAACACATCAATTTCATCTTGCTTTATCCACCATGGAAGATAGCTTTCGCCCCAAATTTGTCGCAGCATTCCTGAGTCAAAATTTTTTGTTTGAATTACAGCCCCCTCCAAACGTGGTAAATATTGCTTAAAAATTGGGGCTGGGCTGTACAGATAAAGAGAAAGACCATCTAATTTACTCAGTGCATGACACATTTCCAGTGTATAACGACCAATACCCGTCAGTGGCCTCGATAGCAATCTAGCATCTACGCCTAGCTTTATCTTCTTGGTGGACATCAACTATCTAACATCCATATTAATGTTTCTTCCAAGCTATATGTATTTGCATCGCCAATGATACTTTTTAGTAGGGTGTCATCACCCTTTAATACTCTTACATCATTTGTACGCACATACTCAGGGTTTATCTTTATATCAATCCCATGGCCAGTTATTTTCTCACAAATAGCAATGGCCTCTCGTAAAGAATAAGAAACTCCCGTACAGATATTAATGCTGCTGCCCGATAATGATGGTGGAGTTTCAATTAGCTTAGAATACGCATTTGCCACAAACCTAACATCATTAAATTCACGCCAAACATCCAAATTTCCTAGCTCAATCACCTGCTTTTTATGTTTAAAGTGCGATACAACCTTTGGAATGAGAAACATCTCGTCCTGTCCGACGCCTGTGTAGTTAAAAGGGCGAGAAATGGATATAGGTAATTGCTCACTCCATAAGCTGGCCATTCGTTCCATAGCATATTTGCTAATGGCATAATCGTTAGCAGGGTTGGCGGGCATGCTCTCATTTAAGCTCCCTTCTGTAACATTTCCATATATGTTCGCACTGCTGGCAAGTAGCACATGATTAATAGGTTCTGTCGATTGTGAAAGTGCATGTAATAAATTACGCGTTCCAATCAAATTTACATTGTAAATGTCATCTACGTTCCCATGATCTACAAAAGCAATCGCGGCTAAATGGATCACAGCCTTCGGTTGTAGCTCTAAAACTTCAGCAGTAACATCACTTCGATTAGTAAGATCACTAGCTAAACCAATTACATTTTGACCTGCTTTCTCTAGTTCGGTTTTTACGTATTGCCCAGTAAATCCATCTAATCCAGTAACAAGAATCGACATGATTTAAAAAGAACAACCATTTTTATTTCTACGTAAATCTGCTTCAACCATCATGTCACATAGCTGTTCTAGCGTTGTTTCCGGTTTCCATCCTAAATCATTTTTGGCTTTTTCCGGGTTACCTATCAAAAGTTCAACTTCAGCTGGCCTATAAAATTTTGGGTTAACACGTACAATTTCTTTCCCGGATGAGAGATTGATAGCCACTTCTTTTTCTTCCTTGCCTTTCCATTCAATACTTATACCCGCTGCTTTACATGACATCGATACAAAGTCTCGTACAGTTTCCGTGCGGTTCGTTGCTAAAATGTAAGTATCAGGTCGTTCAGCTTGCAACATTAAATACATGCCTTCTACATAATCCTTAGCAAACCCCCAATCGCGTTTAGCATTCATATTTCCTAACTCAAGCACATCCAACTGACCCAATTTTATTTTGGCTACACTATCAGTAATTTTTCGAGTTACGAATTCTAGGCCACGCAAAGGCGATTCATGATTAAATAATATGCCACTAGCTCCAAAAATATCGTAAGACTCCCGATAATTGATTGTCATCCAATGAGCATAAAGCTTAGCCACGCCATATGGACTCCGAGGATAAAATGGCGTGGATTCTTTTTGTGGAATTTCCTGCACTTCACCAAACATTTCAGAAGTTGACGCCTGATAAAAGCGAATTT
>Ga0105350_10001556_pt1 | contig 14468 bp, 13 predicted proteins | sample EN1Hudsemesocosm_FD_83506 | JGI IMG/M metagenome (GOLD analysis project Ga0105350, IMG submission 83506) | Methane-oxidizing microbial communities from mesocosms in the Hudson Canyon - EN1E Hudson Canyon | ecosystem: Environmental > Aquatic > Marine > Cold seeps | place: Hudson Canyon... | reverse complement strand
AGATATACCTGTCACCCTAAAGATTCGTACAGGCTGGGACAAATCTCAAAAGAACGCCATGACAATAGCGCGTATTGCTGAGCAATCAGGAATTCAAGCGCTCGCAGTCCATGGAAGAACTCGGGCTTGCGGGTATTCTGGCGAAGCCGAGTATGAGACCGTCTCTGAAATAAAAAAAGTACTCTCAATACCCGTGTTAGCCAATGGCGATATTAACTCTCCAGAATCCGCCGCCTTCGTACTTAAAAAGACAAACGCTGACGCAATTTTAATAGGCAGAGCAGCACAAGGCTGCCCTTGGATTTTTGATGATATTAATTTTTTCCTAAAACATGGAAAAACTCGGAAGCCACGCAGTGACGAGCAAATCAAGAACATCATTCTATCTCACCTAAACGAACTGCATGCCTTTTATGGCGAAGAAATGGGATATAGAATCGCACGAAAGCACGTAGGCTGGTATTTAAAGACTTCGTCAAGCCACCAGGATTTTCGAAAACAATTCAATAAAATAGAATCACCACAAGCTCAGATCGATGCTATAAATCTCGAATTCGAGCAACAACAAAATCAAAAACTAAACATAGGGGAAAAAGCCGCATGACCACCGAAGCATTCGCTGAAAATAAGATTACCGAGATAGACGGTGAAGAAACCACGACTATTGAGAACGGATCTACTCTCAGAGACTGCGTTGAATCTACGCTAAGCAAGTATTTTGCCCAGCTTGATGGCGCACCAGTCACAGACGTATATCAACTTGTTCTTACAGAAGTAGAAGCACCGCTACTAGAGCAGGTACTAAAATACACGCGAAACAATCAAACGAAAGCATCAGAATTGCTCGGTTTGAACAGAGGCACTCTGCGCAAGAAATTAAAGCAGTACGGATTACTGTAACGGTTGGTATAACCCTTTTAATTGTAAATATTTCACCATTAGTTAACTGGCTTGGAAACAACGCATGAGTAATGAAAAAGACCTGATTCAGGTAAAACGCGCACTTATTAGCGTATCTGATAAAACAGGTATTGTTGATTTTGCGAGATCTCTCGATAGTTTTGGCGTCGAGATTTTATCAACAGGCGGCACATTTAAGCTCCTCACAGAACAGGGCATACCCGCAATCGAAGTATCCGACTTTACTGGCTTTCCAGAAATGATGGACGGCAGAGTCAAGACTCTACACCCTAAAATTCACGGAGGTATTTTAGGGCGCAGGGGAAAAGATAACGAAATCATGCGTGAACACGGTATCCAAGAAATTGATATGGTTATTGTCAATCTCTACCCATTTGAGCAAACTATTGCCAACAAAGACTGCAGCTTAGACGATGCAATCGAGAATATCGATATTGGCGGACCAACCATGGTGCGAGCTGCCGCGAAGAATCATCGCGATGTCAATATTGTGGTCAACACTGCCGACTACTCCCGTATCATCGACGAAATGAAAGCAAACGACGCAAGTACTACTTTTTCTACTCGCTTCGATCTTGCAATAAAAGCCTATGAACATACGTCAGCCTACGATGGGGCAATCGCCAACTATTTTGGCAGTCTTGTACCTGGAGGCAGTGAGAATTTTCCTAGAACTTACAACCTTCAAGTATCTAAAGTACAAGACTTACGCTACGGAGAAAACCCTCATCAGAATAGCGCTTTTTACGTCGAGAGCACGCTTACAGATGGCACCATTTCAAATTCAAAACAAATTCAAGGCAAAGAACTTTCTTTCAACAATATTGCAGACACAGACGCCGCCCTGGAGACAGTAAAGCTATTCTCGACGCCCGCATGTGTCATCGTCAAACATGCAAACCCTTGCGGTGTCGCAGAAGCTCAATCGATATCAGAAGCATACGAAAAAGCATATGCAACGGACCCCGAGTCTGCATTTGGCGGCATCATCGCCTTCAATAGAGAGCTTGACGCCACCACCGCCACATTGATTGTTGAGCGTCAGTTTGTTGAAGTTATTATTGCTCCCTCAGTAAACGAAGACGCTAAAGCTGTTATTTCAAGCAAAAAGAATTTGCGACTACTAACATGCGGAAAGCTAAACCAAACTACCGCGTCTTTCGACTACAAACGCGTGAACGGCGGATTGCTTGTGCAAGACAGGGATCTAGGACTTATCACAAAAGAAGACCTCACAGTCGTATCAAAGAAACAACCAAGCCCTGAAGAAATCAGCGATCTTTTATTTACCTGGAAGGTCGCCAAGATGGTTAAATCGAACGCCATCGTGTATGGAAAAAGTCGCCAGACTATCGGTATCGGGGCAGGCCAGATGAGCCGAGTCAACTCCGCACGTATTGCTGGTATTAAAGCCGAACACGCCAAACTTGATGTAAAAGGTTCCATGATGGCATCTGACGCATTCTTTCCATTTAGAGACGGCATAGATAATGCCGCGGAAGCCGGCGTAAGTTGTGTGATTCAACCTGGAGGCTCAATGCGGGACCAAGAAGTCATAGATGCGGCAGACGAGCACGGGCTCGTAATGGTATTTACCGGAATGAGACACTTTCGGCATTAAGACCTGACTAGCAAATTATAAAACAGCTCCTTCGAACGTATGGAACCAATTTACCAAATTGGTTCCACACGCCCCTCACCTGCATTCAATACTGAAATGCGTTAGACTTGCGCCACTCTGGTTTTAGCACAGATAAGCATTTTCTATTGGAGACCTTCAATGTCTGACTATATAAGTATCAAGGTTCGAGGCTATCACCTTGATCAACACGGCCATCTCAATAATAACGGCTATAATCGTTTTTTCGAAGAGGCTCGATGGTCACTATTCGAAAACTTCAATGCGATAGAGTTTTTCTCAAAGCTTGAACTCACACTAACGCTGGTCAACAGCAACATCAACTTCAGACGACCATGCTTCTTCAATGATAAATTAGAAGTGCACACAAAGGTTATGCGAATTGGGAATACTAGCTGTAAGATCGAACAAACAATTTACCTTGACGGCACAACCACGATCATTGCAGACGCAACCAACACTTTCGTATTGATGGATAATGAAAAACACACCGCAGTACCCATTAAAGGACAGGCCCGAGAAAAACTAGCTCAGTTGGCGAATTCCGCCTAATCAGACGACCTCACCCCTTCTTTTGTTTTTAATTATTTCGAAATTTGCGGTATCCTTGCCGCCATTCTTTTTTAGTACAAATATTAATCCATACCTTGTCTTCTCTGGATTCACGAAAATCAGGCTCTTATATGAATATTTTAGTAATTGGCAGCGGTGGGCGCGAACATGCATTGGCATGGAAAGCGGCACAAAACAAAGACGTCAAAACAGTATTTGTGGCACCGGGAAACGCTGGTACAGCGACAGAAGCAGGTATCAAAAATATTGAAATAGACGTTATGGACTTCGAAAAACTAGCTCTATTCGCAAAGAATAATAACGTTGACTTATCTATTGTGGGCCCTGAAGCACCCTTAGTAGAAGGTATAGTCGATTATTTTGAAAACCAAGGGCTAAAATGCTTCGGTCCGTCTAAAGGCGCAGCTCAGCTCGAAGGATCGAAAGCCTTCACCAAAGACTTTCTTGCCAGACACAATATACCAACTGCTGCTTACGCGAACTTCACCGAAGTTGAACCTGCTATATCCTACCTGCGCGAACAAGGTGCACCGATTGTAGTTAAGGCAGACGGCCTTGCTGCAGGAAAAGGCGTCATTGTCGCAGAGACTCTGGAACAAGCAGAAACGGCGGTACACGACATGCTGTCAGGCAATGCCTTCGGAGAAGCCGGTTGCCGAGTCGTAATTGAAGAGTTTTTAGATGGCGAAGAAGCCAGCTTTATCGTTATAGCCGACGGAAAAAATATTCTACCAATGGCAACTAGCCAAGACCACAAGCGAGTAGGAAACAAAGACACTGGCCCGAATACCGGAGGCATGGGCGCATATTCTCCAGCGCCTGTCGTCACAAAAGAAATACATGATCAGATCATGCGTCAAGTTATAGAGCCGACAATTGAAGGTATGGCTAAAGAAGGCAACGATTATACTGGTTTTTTGTATGCGGGTTTAATGATTTCAAAAAGCGGAGAAGCAAAGGTTATAGAGTACAACTGCCGATTTGGAGACCCTGAAACTCAACCAATTATGATGAGATTACAATCGGACCTCGTACACTTATGCGAAGCCGCCATTGATAAGACACTAGATCGAACCACTACCGAATGGGATGAGCGAGCAGCCGTAGGCGTAGTGCTTGCCGCTGGAGGCTACCCAGGAAGCTACGAAAAAGGCCTCGCCATTTCAGGGCTTGACCAAAATACAAACCCGGCAGCAAAAATTTTTCATGCAGGCACAACAATTACAGACTCGGAGATCAGAACAACTGGTGGACGGGTTCTTTGTGCCACCGCGCTTGGAAAGTCTGTTACTGAGGCACAACAAGATGCTTATACTCTCGCGAAGCAAATTAGCTGGACAAACATGTTCTTCCGATCCGACATTGGATATCGGGCGATCGACAGAGAAAAGCTAACTTAAATGAACCAAGATGAGCTCATAGAGCTGGAACAATTCACACAAGCTATTGCACTGGCCGCCGGAGAACTAATCTCTGCAAAACGCCAAGCTGGCAAACTTGATCAACAATACAAAGATCAACATGAACTTGTAACCTCTGCGGATATTGCCGCAGACAAGCTAATTATTGCCCGTATCAAGGCCCGGTACCCTGAGCACCGAATTCTTTCTGAAGAATCCTATACTGACAAGTCTCAGGTAAAAGACCTTTCTAATCCAATTTGGATAATCGACCCCATAGATGGCACCGTCAATTATGCGCATGGGCATATGATGGTAGCTGTTTCGATTGCATTTGCGATTGAAGGCGAAGTCAAAATTGGTGTCGTCTACAACCCGTTCATGAATGAACTTTACTCCGCAGTGTCGGGTGAAGGCTCAACGCTTAACGGAAACTTACTCTCTCCTAGCTCACAAACGAACCTTAGGAAATCATTAATTGCCACGGGGTTTCCGTACGATAAATCTACAGTCCCCGTAATAATGAAGCGCACCGAAAAAATCCTAATGCACTGCCAAGATATTCGACGGCTTGGGTCTGCTGCACTAGATATATGCTGGGTAGCATGTGGAAGGTTAGATGGATATTTTGAGTCGTTAAGCCCCTGGGATTTTGCCGCCGCTCGCCTAATTGCACTAGAAGCTGGCGCAACCTGCGGACACTTCTCACCCGTGCCTGATGATGTTCCTCCGTGCATTCATAATCATGACCTGCTGATCACCTCACCAGGTATTTATAAAGCACTTCATAATTTACTTAAAGAATAAAAAAGTAATTAATAAAGATAACGATAGCGTATCTCGTCACCTCCCTCAGCACTCATAACCTCAGAATAACCTTATTTTTCGCGAAAACTTGCCCGCATTTCATATCGAAGCCATTCAATACTTTTGGTTACACGCGCAACGCTGGAATTCTTTTAGGCACTCAACTTGGGCCACCAGAAAGCTAAATATATCAAATATCCATGAAAACCAATGATTTATCTTGCAAATCTATAATTTAGATTATATTATCGAGTTAATGCACTGTTACATAATATAAAGCTCATTTTATTCGCAGTTTCAAGCTTTATGAATTTAGCTTTGATTTATGTATACCGGAGGAAAGTGCAGGTTTAAATGGAACACAGCTAATAGATCTAGCTATAGAAAAGAATCAAACAGAAAGGTACCACTATGCCACAAGAAGCAGTAGCGCTCGCCGAATGCTCTAGCGAGTCACCACAAGTAATAAGAGATAGCGTTAAACAACAATTGCACAGCGATGTTGCGTCATTCCTACAAAATGGCGGCAGCGTTCAACAGGTTGACGACAACGTTAGAGCAGATCCTCCGAAAAAACCCAGCATGAACTACGGTTCAGCGCCGATCTAAAAAGAACAAAGCAGTATGGTAGTACCTATTACAGAACGCCCTTACTTAGCTAAGGGCATTTTTTTGCCTGTCGATTAAACTCATCGCCCTTCCCTCGTTAAAATTCGCATATTTTTCCAAAATATCTTGCAGAATCCCTAAAGTATGCGACAATTCGCACCCTTAGTGAGAATTGGGTCACAGATAATTCTAGCAATCGCAAAAAATAGTGAGCAGGAATACAGATATTAATGGACGCATTTGCATTTATCATTGGTTTGACCCTAGCGATTGCAGGACTCTTCCTTTACAAGGATTACACAAAGTTCCTAAGGGGCGCATACTCAAAACACGGCAAAGTTGTCTCTATCCAACAAATATTTACTAACAAACTTTATTCTGATTCGCCCCTGAGAAATTCTTCTTTTGTAAAAAATGGTTTTTACCCAGTCATAGAATATGCTCTCAATGATGAAGCGGTTCAATTTACTGCGATTGATCACCTAAATTCGGGCAACTTTCACGTAGGTGACGAAGTTAAACTTAAAATCATCAAAACGCGTAGAAAACAAAATCGCCCTTGTAATACCGCAATTGCATTAACGTCAATGATATTAATTCTGAGCCTAGGTTTAGTCTGTACCGGCATTATATCTACAACTGCTCTTTCTATCGGCCAAATATTTCTAGCCTCATGCGTGATCGCCATTTGCCTGTCTATTTTGGTCGTATACTTTCGAGGTCAAGATGACCACGTTGTCCAAGACTTAAGTCAAACACGAAGCGGACGAACTCAAATATGCCTATCTGAACCAACTGCTTTTCGAAATTGGAATTCGGCATTACGTGACCCAATACAGAGAAATAAGATCCGTAGCTCTAAATTCTGTGGCGCCACGTGCATGTGCTCTGCATTCCTCATGTTAGTATTCGCAATCCAGCCATTGGCTACACTATTCATTTCAATCTCTTAGACTGCCATCCAATCTCGTTATTTCTCATCGAATATATCGATTAAGCTTTTACCTAAGCACAGTAGATAGTCTAAACTCCAGTTGTACTGCCCTATGAGTCATGGAGATATTTGTGCCACCTGCTAATCCAAGAAATTTTCCAACTAGTCGTTTACGAAGAATGCGATTCCAAGATTTTTCCCGCAGACTAATGCAGGAAAACACCTTAAGCGCTAATGACCTAATTTATCCTATGTTCGTTCTCGACGGTTCAGGACAGAAAGAAAAAATCAGCTCGATGCCAGGAATAGAACGACTTAGTATTGATTTTCTTCTCGAAGAAGCTGAAGAGTTACTCGAGCTAGGCATTCCAGCTATCGCTCTATTTCCCGTCACACCTTCGAATGTTAAGTCGCTTGATGCTAACGAAGCATGGAACCCTGAAGGTTTAGCTCAAAGAGCGGTCAGGGCAATTAAGTCAAAATTCCCAGAACTAGGCATTATTACTGATGTTGCTCTAGATCCGTTTACCACTCACGGTCAAGACGGCATAATCGACAGCAAGGGGTATGTGATCAACGATATAACCGTTGATGCCCTGGTTAAACAAGCTCTATCCCACGCTCAAGCAGGCGCTGATATCGTCGCACCATCAGACATGATGGATGGTCGCATTGGATCAATTCGGAACGCACTGGAAACAGCAAAATATCACAATACGAAAATTCTAGCCTATTCAGCCAAATATGCCTCAGCCTACTATGGTCCGTTCAGGGACGCAGTAGGCTCGGCAGGAAACCTGGGAAAAGCGGACAAAAAGAACTACCAAATGGACCCTGCCAATACCGATGAAGCGCTTCACGAAGTTGCAATGGACCTTCAAGAAGGCGCCGACATGATAATGGTAAAACCAGGAATGCCTTACCTCGATATTGTTCAGAGAGTAAAGTCGGAGTTCTTGGCACCAACCTTTGTGTATCAAGTTAGCGGTGAATATGCCATGCACATGGCCGCTATTCAACAAGGCTGGTTAGACAAAGATCAGATAATCCTCGAATCATTACTGTGTATCAAACGTGCAGGCGCAGATGGAATACTGACATACTTTGCCAAAGATGCCGCCAATATACTCAAAAAATTATAGTTTGAATTGATACTTTACTTAGGTGACAGACAACAAAAATGATAGAAAATTCGGCCACACCCTCCTCTAAAGAAAATGATTCCGAGATTGACCTGCATCGCCACGAATATTATTTCAATAGAGAACTCAGTCATCTCCAGTTTAACCACCGGGTATTAAAGCAAGCGATCGACGAATCCCACCCGCTTTTAAATCGACTACAGTTTTGCTGCATATTTAGCAGTAATATGGACGAATTTTTTGAAATACGTGTCGCAGGACTCAAACATCAAATTAAGTTTGGTCGAGAGACCATTGGACCCGATGGATTGACTCCACACCAAGCTCTCGAACAGATCAACGAAATTGCTCACAGGCTCGTTCAAGAGCAATACGAAATACTAAACAACGTTCTTTTACCCGCTTTGGAAAAAGAGGATATACGTTTTTTGCGCCGAAGCGAATGGACTGAGGAGCAAAGCGATTGGCTAGCAGATTATTTCGACAGAGAAATCTTGCCCATCATCAATCCAATAGGGCTCGATCCATCACACCCTTTTCCACGCTTGGTAAACAAGAGCCTTAACTTCATTGTAGAACTAGATGGAAAGGATGCATTCGGTCGAGAAACAGGTCTAGCCATCGTGCCAGCACCTAGGTCATTGCCAAGACTTATTAAGCTTCCAGAAGAGCTATCTAGTGATAGCGACGTTGTATTCTTGTCCTCGATCATACACGCGCACGCGTCTCAATTATTCCCCGGCATGTCAGTACAAGGTTGCTATCAATTTCGTCTAACAAGAAATGCAGACTTTGAGCTAGAACAAGATGACATGGAAGACCTGGCATCAGCACTCAAAGGTGAATTATTGTCACGCCGATTTGGCGAAGCCGTTAGACTTGAACTCGCTGATAACTGCCCTGATAATCTAATTCAGTTTTTGCTAAAAGAATTTAAGCTAAGCCAGAATGAGTTTTACCAAGTTCATGGGCCTGTTAACTTATCTCGCCTAATAGAGCTATCCAAATTAATCGAAAAACCACACTTGCTTCACCCAAGTTTTGCACCCGGGCTCCCCAAACCGATCAAGAACAACAATCAAATTTTTTCGCTGATCAAGCAAAAAGACATTTTGCTACAACATCCGTTTCAAAGCTTCACTCCTGTCATCGACTTTCTACGTCAAGCTGCGAAAGATCCAGATGTTATTGCGATAAAACAAACCTTGTATCGAAGCGGCGCGGATTCGGAAATTGTCGCGGCCTTAGTCGACGCAGCCAGAAGAGGTAAAGAAGTTACGGTTGTCATCGAATTACGAGCACGATTCGACGAAGCCGAAAACATTGAACTAGCAAGTAGACTACAAGAAGCAGGGGCGGTTGTTGTATATGGTGTCGTTGGCTACAAGACACATACCAAAATGATTCTTATTGCCAGGAGAGAAGCATCAGGCTTTAAACATTACGTTCATCTGGGAACGGGCAACTACCACGCAAGCAATGCTAGGTTATACACTGACTACAGTTTCATGAGTGGAGATGAAGCACTAGCAAAGGATGTCCATAAAATTTTCCAACAACTAACAGGAATGGGCAAGGTCCTAAAAATAAAGAAATTATTCCACGCCCCGTTTACACTGCACGGTAAGTTGATTTCATTAATCGAAAAAGAAGCCAGCAATGCCTTGTCTGGAAAAAACTCGGGAATCACAATTAAAGTGAATGCGATATCTGAACCCAAGATCATTCGCGCACTCTATCAGGCCTCACAGGCAGGCGTTCCGATAAAATTAATCATCAGAGGAATATGCTGTTTGAGACCTGGAATAAAAGGCGTTTCAGAGAATATCGAAGTCCGATCCGTGATAGGCAGATTCCTAGAACATACTCGTGTTTATTGGTTTCATAATGAAGGGAACGATGAACTATACGGCGCTAGTGCAGATCTAATGTCTCGCAACCTCCTGAACAGAGTCGAAACATGCTTTCCTATCGAGAACGAAAAACTTATTACACGCGTTAAACAAGAATTGAGTTATTACCTAACCGATAATTGCCAAAGCTGGGAAATGAATGCAGATGGTATATATACGCTCAATCAACCTGCTCCAGATGAGGAGAGGCAGAGCGCCCAAGAAACATTACTACAAAGTCTCGCGCTTAGTTAATACAAAAATTGCTAAAAATTTAAGTGCATGACCTTATGATTAGGCATAGAATATTTGACTCATAGCCAGCCAGATCCAATAACAATGACAACCGGCGTTTTATGACAATATATATCAAGCAATTATCTTGCTGCATCTTGGTATGCTTATCGTTATTTTTCAGCACAAGTGCACTATCCGACTCTATTAAATTCGAGATGGCCACACCCTCCTATACTGAAACACATGCAAATACACTAGACCAAGAAATTTTTCAGACAATTAGTGACTACGCGATTTTCGAAAAACTTGACCAGTTTGTCGACAAAAATTTGAAATGGGATCAGCAAATAACATTTTCTTTTCAGCACGAAATGCCTACCTTCAATACTCCCAACATCGAACAAATCTCAAGCAACTCATCATCGACGGTGGTCATCCCTTTTGAGTTTTTACGTACACTGCATCAGAACGTAAAACTAAAATACCCACAACAAGTCGAAGTCAGAAACAGCATTTTTGCATCAGCCGTTGAAAAACACCTTTGGTTTGAATTCGGCAGATTAATAGTAAACAAATTTCAACTAAACATTCCCGGAAAAGAAACCTACCTATTGGATTATTTTTCGACCTTAATGCTGCTAAACGTTAGTGATATAGACAGCGAATACCTGCTCGATGCAACTGAAACTTACCTCTTAGTTAATCAATCTCTCCACTCAGTCAATCAAAGTTCTCACGCAAATGAAATAGAAATGGATGAAAGTCGATACCGATTGGTTGTGTGCCTGATTTTGGGTAAGGATCTAAATGTAAATAATGCCAACCAACTAAGCCATTCGGAACCCTTCCTAGACCTGCTATCCGATTTTTCTTGGGGGGAAAAACGCCTAAACCAATGCATCAAACTATATCGCCAAAAAATGCTGGTCTGGTTTGAGGCCCTTTCACCTCACCTAAAAGACTCTAACCAGTTTAAAAAGTGGCTCGAGGCTGAACAAATAAGCTAGATTACGGGAAATTTATATTTGTGAGGGAGTCCTCAACTAGCTAACCAATACTCGAATATTCCACATAAAATGACTAGAAACGCACGTTATTAAAAATAAAGTCGCAATTCGACTCTTCTGACGCCCCTTTCTCAAGTAATACTTCCTCTGCACACAAAGAAAAACAACTAAAAATGAATAGGAACCTTGACCCCATGAAAACAACTACAAAATACTTAAAACAACTTGCTGTAATAGCGGCGACAACTCTCATATCGGTTAGCGCAAGCGCTTACGACTCAATATACATTTTTGGTGACAGCTTGTCTGACACTGGAAACGCGAAAGTATTCTCTGGAAATAGCGAAAACCCTTATTTCCCTGAGCGATTTTCAAATGGACCAGTAGCGGTAGACTACGTCACAGGCGCTTTCGGCCTTACAGCCACACCTTCTTTGTTCTTACTTGGTGGAGAGTTTGGAAATAACTACGCAGTAGGTGGCGCGAAAGCCGTCGATGAAGATGGAGATGAGACCACATTTGATACTAACCTTCCAACACAAGTAAACACCTTCCTTGCTTACCATTTGGGTCAAGCACCTGAAGACGCGCTGTATGTCCTAATAATGGGCGGTAATGATCTATTTGCTGCCCAGGGAATCAGAGCTGGCATTGTCGCTGCTGAAACGGGAGCCGAGCGCTCTGCCATTCGCAAAGCTTCACGCGCGTCAGTTATCACAGCTGTAGAGACACTAGAAGCTCAGGTTATGAAATTAGTCGCGGCTGGAGCTAAGAACATTCTAATTGGTAATGCACCCGATATCGGTGCGGTTCCGGCTACTGACGATCTAGTTGCCGGCTTACTTGCAACAGCAACAACTAACGGTCAAATTCGACGCGCTAACAGAATGATAGGGGCGTCCACCAAGCTTTCTGCATTATTCAACAGAAAGCTAAGTCGCGCTATCGGCCGAATCGAAAGATCTTCGGATTTGGATATTATGGAGTGGGATATGTTCACCTTCTTATCTAATCAAATAGATGGAGGCGAAGATCTAGGCTTCACAAATACAGAAGATGCCTGCGATACCTTACCTGGATGTGAAGGGTTTGTATTTGTCGACGGCGTTCACCCAACAACGGTCGTTCATCAAAGAGCGGGTGTAGAAGCATTGAGCATTATTCAGGCACAATAAATTTAGTCCTGATTGAATAATAAGTAGCACCAAACCTCAGCATGAGGTTTGGAGTCTACAGCCCGTCAACCACTCCAAATTTAAGGCCTTGGTCTTTATATTCCTGTAGCTTTATTCCAAATTGACCATCGGTATATACCTCCTTCACTCTTAAAGGCTTACCGTCTTCATCCTTAATATCTTTGCATAAGTCGACAATCCGCTCTCCACAAAGTTTCTTTTCTTTGTTTCTCACAATAATTACTTTGGGTCGCAGCTTATTACTCGGTGAACAGGACAAAATAATTCCAGCCTCACCATTTGTCAGCTCAACTATATGTCCGGGAGGGTAAATACCAATGAGCCGAATAAATGCGCGAACAATATCATCATCAAAGTGATGGCCTTTACAATCGTACAGCGCCCTCATGGCTTCAAGTGTAGATCTCGCATTGCTATAAACACGATCACTAGTAATCGCATCGAACGCATCTACAACACTGACTATTTTTGCAAAGTATGGAATCTTCTCAGCAGTAATGCCCCGAGGGTAGCCATTGCCGTCAACATGTTCGTGATGACAATACGCGACATCCACCGTTACAGGGGGCACGTCAGCTTTAGACATTAGTAATTTACGCCCCTCTGTCGCATGAGTTTTGATTAGTTCGTATTCTTCATGACTCAACGCGCCATCTTTATTCAAAACATCAATAGGAATTTTTACTTTGCCAACATCGTGTAACATGGCAGCAATACCCAAGTCTTCAAGCTCCTTCTCTAACAGGTCAAGCTCTCTCCCCAATGCTACCGCGAGTATCGAAACCCGCAAACTATGCTCGGCGGTATAATCATCTTTATTCTTAATCTGGCTCAACCACATCATCGCATTGGGGTTCTTAAGAATACTCTTAACACAACCCCTAACAACGACTTTGACTTCTTGAGTGTTAATATCCTGAGATAGTCTTAACGCCGCTAGTACATTATCTACGCTCTTTTTCGCCTTATCATAGTAGGTGATGGCAATGGGCAGCTCTCGCTCTGCCGACACTTTATAAATCCGCTTATTACTTACCTGAGCTGGTTTTTTTGGCTTATCCTGATGCTTGACCTCCATTTGAGTAACATCTATTACCACGTGGTCACAGTAATTACACAGCTGATCTATTTCATCCTCATGATGAATCAAGAAGCCTTGAAACAAAAATGGTGTTTCAACCCATGGACGATCTAACTCAACGACATACATACCTACTTTGAGCTCGTGAACAGCTATCTTCTCTTTGATGAGTTTTTTATTAACTTTATAGTTGTCGTAGTTGTTTTCACCGAACATGAGAAGCCTCAATTTATCACGCAAGTAACTAACAAACTTAGCAGATGGATAAGAGAACACACATCTTCTAATCAAAATATCGACAGAGAATCGTAAAATGGTACTTCTATTTTCGACTAAGATGGTTTGACAGTCGTGATAATTACTTCTTGAAATAAGAAACAGTCTTTTGAGATAAAAATCGTCATAAAACAGGGGTGACAAAATACAAATACGGACCCATATTTATAAAGTAAGTTGTTGAAAAGAAGTCATATAAAAATGAATACAGAACTATCAAGAGAATACATCCGCCACCATTCCAAAGTGCCTCTGGAGATTGCTCCACACAGCACGAGGGAACAGCTAAATTTACAACTAAACAATATCAGTTTAGGCGGTCTATCCTTTACCTCACCAATAGAATTTCACACAAATACGCTAATCAAAATCAAGATTTCGTCGGTCAAACCGATCTTTAAAGTCGATGCAGTTGTGCAATGGTGTCAATCTCAAAATGATCACTTTGAACTAGGAGTGAAATTTCTAGATAACGACGACGTGTTTAGAGTGCGAATGGTCGAGCAAGTTTGTCATATCAGCCAATATAGATTGGAGGCGCAAGCTGAGTCAGGAAAAAGAATGAGCTGGAACAAAGCCTCTAGCGAATGGATTGAAAAGAATGGCGGAGATTTCCCTCGTTATCAATAGTGAAGCTTAAACACCAACGATAAGAAACTATGTAAAATCTCAACCCGGGTATAACTTTGTACCAATATGAAAGGTGACGCAATAGACAGTTTTCTCTACAAACCTCCTACAACCGCCCGCTTTT
>Ga0105350_10001555_pt1 | contig 14470 bp, 10 predicted proteins | sample EN1Hudsemesocosm_FD_83506 | JGI IMG/M metagenome (GOLD analysis project Ga0105350, IMG submission 83506) | Methane-oxidizing microbial communities from mesocosms in the Hudson Canyon - EN1E Hudson Canyon | ecosystem: Environmental > Aquatic > Marine > Cold seeps | place: Hudson Canyon... | reverse complement strand
CCATGACTCACATTACCTTAGGCAAAAGCGCACAGCTATTAGATCGTAATTACTCACAGGTTAAATCCACCAACAGCTTGGGCAACCTATACACCAAATTATCGAGGTTAGGCATAGACCAAATCAATACACTTGAACGGATGAAAGGCAAAGGCCAACAAAAAATCATTGTTGAAAAAGTGAACGTTGAGGCTGGGGGCCAGGCTGCCATTGGCGTCTATGAAGGGGTGGGGGCGAATGCTTAAAAAGGACTATAAAGCCCATGTAACGACCAATCGGTTTGACCTCGACATATTACCCATTTGTGGGGCCAAAACTCGCTCAGGCGGCCTCTGTAAGCACAAGGGCAACCTTCGCAATGGCCGATGTAAACGCCACGGTGGAGCCTCTACAGGGCCAACCAATCCGCAGTACGGAAGAGATCATCATAGATACGTTCATGGGCTGAGAACTAAAGAGGTAATAGAGCTCCGATTATCGTTAAAATCAGCAAGGAATATACTGCAGAGGCTGTGATCAGCAGGATACATAGAATCAAGTTTATTCTATAACTTAAATAAGTGTAGAATAAGAAAACACATACTTGAGTGGTGCAGTTCATGGACGAGCGATTAGATACAACTAATAATTCAAAAAAAACCTTCGGAATGTCCGGGTTCCTTCAAAGCTTAGCTGGTTATTACAGTCAATTTCTTGAGACGGATTTCAAAGCTACGCGCGAACCAAAACGTAAGTTTTTGCAGTACAACAAAAACAACCGAGTTGGTATTCAACTGGCGAGCTACCCAGCTTTTAAACAACTTATTATTGAAAAGTTGGGGCAACAAACCCCTCCTTCGTTTGGCGTAAAGTACGGCAAATACACGGCTAGCCTCTCTTCCACGATTCAAACTGGCATCAAATCTGCGATTAAGTCCGTCAGCACCGATGATCTTTCTGAATATTTTGTCGAAATTGAGAAGCGGTGCGTTGCTGCAAGTGAGCGAGAATCAGTAGACTTCGAAATTTTTGTTGAGCAGCTCGAACTGGATATTCGTAACATCATTGACTCTTCGGTTGTTTCTCGGGTGCTAAAAATCATTGAACCGGTTCTAGCTAGCCAGACAGGCGCTGCAGCCGCACTAGAGGAACTCGATACGTTCACCGACGAAATTGTATCAGCACTAATAGACGACCACGTAGGTACGTTTGCTGAGGCAGTCGGCGAAACGGTGTACGAGAGGTCAACGGATTCGCTCAATGCAACGCTAGCAATATTAAGCGACCGCGAGCGCATTCAAACCGTGTTAAGTAACTACTTCAATGACTTTGCCGCAAAAGATGCGTTCGTTGAACTACGAGATATAATTTCATCTCACACGATCACCGAGAACAGTCAGGTGTATTTGAACGTTGGTGACGTGATGTTAGGTCGTTCAAAATTCCCATTGTACTTCATCCCCGTAACCGCTGAGGTTGATGGTGATTCCATTCGCCTAGAGTTCAGCTCGTCGGTGTATGCCCATAAAAAAGCAGTCGACTTTGCACTCTCACGCCTTAAACGCAACCACGAACTTCAAGGCACTAACCCCATCATTGAGCGCATCTTCCATAAAGATGAAGATGAGACGTACATAGACGTCATACAAAAGTCGTTTCAGCATATATTGGCTGCATTAAAAGTTGAGGGAGACGTGAATTTGCTCTCATCTGGAGTCACCAAAACTAAAGCCTATGGCATCACCGTTACCAATGAACTCACTTTCTCACTATTCGACAAATCTGATGAGTCCATCGTCAACGACTATGAAGCCTTGATGGTTGGGCTTGAGGGAGGAAACCCTCTGCTGGATTCGTTTAAAGGCATCATAGAGTCATTCTTGACCGAAAACCCTATATCAATCGATCTAGATGTAGACAAAGAGTGGGATTCGACTACAACACCCGACCGATTGGTGTTCCAGTCTCCGCTGCCTCTAGCAGAAGAACAGCGCAAAGTGTTATCGGCAATTCGGAACGATGGTTCGAAGTTTATCATTGTCGAAGGCCCACCGGGGACTGGTAAATCACACACTATTACTGCCATTGCATTCGAGCTAATTCTTCGCGGCCAGAACGTACTGGTGCTCTCTGACAAAAAAGAGGCTCTTGATGTTGTAGAGGGCAAGATCAATGACGTGATCACCAAAGTACGTGGAGCCGAGACCGAGTTTGTGAACCCAATCCTGCGACTAGGAAAGACCGACTCGAATTTTTCCAAAATTACCAAAAAAGCGTCGATTGATAAGCTCAAAACCAGCGTTCAAACTTTCAAAGCGAATGAACATAATTTTACCAATCAGTTTGACCAACTTGAAATACGGTTAAAATCTCGTGTAAACGATACGGTAACTTCAGTTACCAAGATTACTTTTGAAGAGATTGATGACTTTCATACGGCAGAACGAAGGTTGTTGGAAAGCTTCGAAGATCTAAAAAGCATCGATGAAAGCGATGATCAGCAGATTCTCGAGATCTCTATGGCGCATAAGCTGTTTATTGGCAACAGAACCAAGTACGCGAAAATTGGAAAAGATATAGATACCATTAGCGAGTACTTGCGGCTGCTCACTGTGTTACGAGAGGTGCCCCAGCCACTATTTAAGTTGGCTAATGATTACCCCGAGCTAAAGCTTAATACCTCCCACACAATCAAACAATACATCAGCTCAGTGCTTGATCTTCGCAAGCCCATTATAGGCTATCTATTTTCTGGACGGTCACTCATGGAGTGGTCTCGCCGTATCGAAAAAATTACAGGGATATTCAATCCCAAGCCGCAGAACGCCCTTGATGAACTTCGTGCGCTATCTAATGTGTCCGAAATATTGAGTTCTACGATCGCTTCTTTCGGCGGCTCTCCTGATCAGGATTTGCAAACAATCTTTGATTTTTTAAAATTGGGGGCGCCCCTAGGCGAAAGTGAGGCGAACATATTACAAAGGTTCTCGGAAGCACAATGGAGTTCTAAAGTTCAAGCACTTCTCCCAGTCACGATCAAAGGCCTCTTGGCCGCAGACGATAAAGCTGTAAACCTACTGGTGGCCTTTGAAGACCTAATGCAGCGAAAAGCTCTACTCAAGTGGAAGTTCGACCAGATCCCCAACTTTGATTACCTCAAAGATAAAACTCAGCTTGAATCGATGAATACCCTGACCCTCGTTAACAGGATTGATAAACGCGTCACCGACTTCGCAATCAACAAAAAAGCTGATGCTAAAACCTTACAACAGATTATTCGCAGCAAGGCTAAATTTCCAATTGATAAGTTCGATGTGCTGCGCGAAGCCTTCCCCTGTATGATCGCAGGTTTGCGTGATTTTGCAGAGTTCATACCGCTAGAACGTGACCTATTTGACCTTGTTGTCATTGATGAAGCTTCTCAGGTTTCTATCGCGCAGGCGCTTCCAGCCATCCTTCGTGCTAAAAAGGTGCTTGTACTAGGTGACCGTCGCCAATTTGGTAACGTAAAAACGGCCAATGCTTCTAAGCAGATAAACGTTGGCTATTTCAAAGAAGTGATGGACGTATTTATGTCTGAAGTAGGTGACGATGTTAGTCAAAAAACCCGAGTAAAGAACTTCAACATTACTCACTCAGTTATGGACTTCTTTGAATACAACGCCAATTTTACTATTCAGCTTAAAAAACACTTTCGTGGCTATCCAGAAATGATTTCTTTTTCTAGCAAATATGTCTACGAAGATGGTTTACAGGCGTTAAAAATTCGAGGAAAGCCGACATCAGATGTGCTTCAGTTCGTGCAAACCCCTAATCCAGATAAACTTGAGTTGACGCGAAATGCCAACGAAGCAGAAGCAGATATTATTCTCGAGCAGATTAAGGCAATGCTAGAACAAGAGGCTCCACCGTCGGTTGCGATTATTTCCCCTCACCGAGACCAGGTAATTTATATTCAGAAGCGTTTGAGTAATGAGCCTATGCGTGAGGAGCTCTACAAAAGACTAAAATTGGCTGTATTTACGTTCGATACTTGTCAGGGCGAAGAACGTGATGTCATTTTTTACTCGATGGTCGGCACTCGCCAACAAGACAACTTGAAATACATCTTCCCTCGCAAACTAGACATTTCTGAAGATGAAATTGACGGAAGTTTGAAGTTTCAGCGCCTCAACGTCGGCTTCTCCCGCGGAAAGGAGAAACTCGTATTTGTTCTTTCTAAGCCAATTGAGGAGTACAGCGGGGCCATAAAGCTAGTTCTTCAGCATTATAAAAGCGTCTTAGATAACGCTACCACTATGCCTGAAGCAGAACATACCGACCAGTCGTCACCTATGGAAGCGAAGGTTCTTGAATGGCTTAAAGCAACCAGTTTTGTAAATATTCACTCCTGCGATCTGGAGATAGTCCCTCAGTTTGAGTTAGGTGCATACCTCAAAGCATTGAATCCGACATACTCTCATCCTGCCTACAAGGTGGATTTTCTTGTACGCTTACAGACCGAAGGCAGTGTGCAACAGTGTATTATTGAATACGATGGTTTTGAGTATCACTTCGACAACCGAGACCGAGTAGATGCAGGCAATTGGCGTAGCTACTTAACCGAGGGTGACGTTGAGCGCGAATGTGTGCTGGAGTCTTTCGGATATAAAATGCTACGGATCAACCGTTTTAATGTAGGTAAAGATCCAGTCTCCACTCTCGATAAACGTCTTAACGAATTATTTAGTGAACTTGCAACTAAGGACGTGGGCCACAAGGCAGTTAGTGCGTTTCAAGCTCAGTCATCTATGAATATCAACGGCCTGAAAGACGGCACGCATAAAAAGTGCACAAAGTGCGACAACATTAAGACGACGCTGATGTTCGCTGATAGCAAGCTAAAGTCAGGTTATGGCAATCACTGCCAAACATGTAAGCGAAAACAGGCGAATCAGGCATCCCATCGTCGGCAGATATTTTAGCAATGCACACTACAGTTCGATCTGCAATCGACTGGACCTTGGCTGCTGCACCTGTTCAAAGAAAAAAATGACGGATTTTGACTAAGTTAGTGACCTTTCGAAAGAGCCACCACCGCTATGTACATGGCCTTAGAGCTAAAGAAGTAATCGCTATGCGAAAGCTGGTAGCAGAGATGAATAAGTCATTAAAAGACCTGCTAGAGCAGGTCTGATTTCGACGGTTATAGATAGGTACTCGTTTACGCCCGTATCGCTTGATCAGTAGCTAAAATCTGTTCTCCCATCTCTAAAGCTTCGATCATGCTTTTTGCAACCGCTTCGATAACGTTGATGCACACTGAGTTGCCGAATTGTTTATAAATTTGGCCATGCGATACCGCATCAACTATGAAACCTTCAGGAAAACCTTGTACCCGCGCACACTCTCTCGGTGTTAACTTTCTCGGATTTTTGCCTAACGTGCTCTGGTCTACTAGGATTTCCGATCCGTCTTTGTAATACCTAGCGCTAATTGTATTTGTGTACGGACTATTTTCATCAACCAATGAGTATCCGAAGCCGTTTCCTTTGTTCTGGTGCGCCAACTTTCTTTTTTGGTGACCGGCCCACAGCCTATCGGAAATAGTGTATTTGTCATCTGCTTCTATGTCAGAATCAGGCACTAAAATATCTCCAACCCTAGTAGGTGTACAGGGCGGAATTGGCCAAGAAAATACATCGTCAAAACTCACATCGGGGCCAAAATAATCCCTGTCAAAACCGACGATGAAGATTCGCTCCCTATTCTGTGGTGCACCAAAATCAGCTGCTCTAAGAACCTTTGTATCGACCCAATAGTTCAAGTCGCCAGTCAGTGCACGCCTAGCTTCTTCGCTCATTGGAATGTCATACGCAACATCAGCAGCCTTTTCGCCTCGAAGAATTGATAATATCGTATCAAGAGTTCGACCTTTGTCATGTCCACGTAGTTGTTTAACATTTTCAAGCAAAAAAGCTTTAGGCCGTTTTTCACTCAATATTCTCTGAATTTCAAAAAACATAGTGCCACGCGTATCACTAAATCCCTTACCTAAACCAGCTTGAGAAAAGGCTTGGCAGGGAAAACCACCCAAAAGAATGTCATGGTGGGGTATGTCTGAGGCATTGATCTTCGTAATATCACCATAAGGCACCTCGCCAAAATTTGCAGCATACGTTCTTTGAGCAAACTTATCCCACTCAGAGGTAAAAACGCATTTGCCACCTAAATCCTGAAACGGTATGCGAATACCTCCTATGCCAGCAAACAAATCAATAAATGAAAACTCATAAGATTGCCTATTCTGATAGCGAAATGGTGCACTTAACATTTTTTCAGTTAAGTACTGCTCAAGCACTGCAATGTCATCTTGTTTTTTACGTGATGGTAAATGCTCGCCCTCTTCCCACCCTCTAACAGTGCGCTCTCCCGCATTACCTAGTCCAAGGAAATTGGCAAATTCAGTTCGACCAAGATTTAGGCCTACTCTTGTTTTGAAGATATATTCTGCTAAGCTCAAGTTAGTGTCCATTATTTTATTTATCCGGTTTTAGACCGGGTAAATAATAGCACTGTATATTCGTACATGTAAACAGTTTTAAGGAAAAGACATGCTTGTTGACTTAAGTACCGTAGCAAATGAATGCAAAGCAAAATACGAAAATTTAGAAAATAAGGGTGACTTAATGTTAACACCCTCGTTTAAAAGTCTTTTAAAAGAAACCCTCACAGACACCCTTGGAGGTACTGTCGAGGTCAATAATGCGACTACTGTAATCGACAATAATAGCTTGCCTCACTCTTGGCTGTGGTTCGCTCATACATACTGGGAATTTTACGCTGGGATTAGTGAATACGATGAGGCAATCAAAGAAATACGAGAAGAATTAAAGAAAAGCTACCCTGTAAATACTATAAAGGATTTTCTAAAAAAATTTCCTTCCAAAACTAATGGCTCATGGGATTGGAACAAAGAGCTTAAAAATGAACTTCTATATCAAGACTTCAAAGATATAGTGGAGACAAAATTTCCAGAGAATACAGATAATAGGAAGTACTTAGAGAGGTTTTTATCTGATGTCAGTTGGCGATATTATAATAAATCAATCGAGAGACCAGATATTATAAAGTCAGCGGCTATAACAGTCCTCAAACCACACGGTGTCAAACAAGCCAACTCATCCGAACTATCAAATTTAATCTTAGTTTTTAATCGTAGCCAAGAGCTGCGTAAATTATTTGCAGAGATGAACGAGACATCTACTAGACCTAGTAAGACAGGTGGGCAAAATATAATTTTTTATGGCCCCCCAGGAACAGGCAAGTCAACAAAGATTAAAGATATAACTGATAAATCTCCACACGAAATTACCGTCTTTCATCCCGATATGCAGAACTCAGATTTTATCGGGGCACTAAAGCCCGCAGTTAAAGACGACGGGGGCGTAACTTATAAGTTCTCTCCTGGTCCTTTTGCTAAGGCGTTGTTCAAAGCATACGAGCATCCAGATAAGGATGTCTATTTGGTTATTGAAGAACTTAATAGGGCCCCGGCGATGGCTGTTTTTGGAGAGTTATTCCAATTGTTAGATCGGAAAGATAATGGAGCGAGTGAGTATGGTGTAGGTTTTCCGAGTGATGAATTTCGAAAATGGCTAGACCACAAGACAAGCATGGTACATGTGAAAATTAGCTTGCCCTCTAATTTATCAATTTATGCTTCTATGAATACAGCAGACCAAGGAGTCTATCCACTTGATACGGCGTTCAGACGTCGGTGGGATGATGAGTATATCTCTATTGATTGGGCTGAATGTCCAGAAATTAAACTTGCCATTTTTGATGCAGAAGGCATTGAAAATGAAACATCATGGAAACTGCTGGGTAGTGAAATCAATACAGTTCTTCTCGATAATGATTATCCAGAAGACAGCTTATTCGGGCAATTGTGGATAAATAAAAAAGACGTTCCAGACATTGACAATACAGTACCAAACAAGTTGCTTAATTATCTGTGGAATGATCTCTTGAGACATGATAAACCTACTAGAAATAAGATTTTTAAGTCTGGTATCAAATCATTTTCCACGCTAATAAATCAAAATCGTAAAGACTCAAAGAAACAAATATTTTCGGATACGTTTCTAGACAAGTTAGTCTCTTAAAATGGCTAATACAAACACTGTTGCACCAGAAATTTTGGTTGATAGAATGCCTAAAGCTGATTTAAAAAAATCGCACCCCAGTATTTTTGAAGTCATGGAAGATTCAAAACTTGGCAAGCTAAGCACTACAGAAAGAAATATTCAATTCTGTGGCTTAGTATGCGCACCTTTAAATGAAGGCGTTACCTCCGCAGTATTTTTGCCACGTAAAGCTTTAACATCTAAAGAGACTGATCTGGACACTGCTAAAGTCACTATGCAAGTAATTGCAAAATATAGTCGCAATAAGAAACGGCTTGGCAATAATGGACAAAAAGATTTGGATGGTAGTTGGCTATCGACTATAAAGTGTATCGCTGACGACTTTACTGAGTTCGGGTTCTATTCTGATCGACAACGAATCCGAGGTCGTAATAATGGCAAGGCTAACTGGACTCGTACAATTGTCCGTGAAACACCTTTAATTGGCAACACAGGTAATATTGTTTATACAAATGTTTTGACATCTAGGGCGCAAGACAACCATGACAATTTTTTAACACAGTCGCAAGCCGTTGTACTCAAAGAGATAACTGAGCAGCACGGTTGGTGGCTGCCAGCCTTATCTCAAGATCCGTCTCAATTTCAAGGATTCCAAACAGAAAGAATTGACAATAAACTTCGGTTGCTCAAATTAGAAGCTTTGCTTCCCAATTTATTTTCCAATCGTGCCATTCGTTTAACGAAGTATTTAATGGACTACTTTAAGAGAAAAACGCGTAACGGAAAAAGCGCGCTTCTATTTGGTGTTGATGACTTTCACACTATATGGGAGGGAATGCTGCGCGACGTGCTGGAGGATACCGAGAACGGCTGGAATACCAAGTTGCCGAAGCCTGTTTTTTATAAAGGCCTAGACTCTGAGCGCGACGAAGATAAGCAAATGAAGATGGACATAGTCATTCGTCAAGGGGCTGACTTAGTTATCGTAGATGCTAAATATTATGCCGCTACAACCACCAAAAATAGTCCCGGCATGACTGATATTAGTAAGCAATTAATGTATGAGCTCGCAGTGAGAGACATGGAATCAGAGGATGGTGTGCCTCACAATTTATCTAGTTGTTTTGTTTTTCCAGCATCGTCACCAAACACAGACGGCAAATTCACTGCAATTAAAATGGGATATGAATTTAATAGACCAACATCAAAACTGCCCTCTATCCATTGTTATTACATGTCTATTATTGAGGTAATGCAGGCCTACCTGAATAACACAAAAATACACCTCCCCAATCACCAATGAGTCAAAACACCTTCTAGACTAGCCAACAGTTTTTTTTGAAAATACTGCGGGCATTCTGGCCAACGATTTCTTCCGAAACAGCACTTCCAATGGCGTTTTATTAGGATATTGAAAAAGGTGCGCATTTCACTAAATAGGAAAAATTCCTAAGGTTCATTGTATATGATCTACGAATCAATACATCTTTAGCAAACGCCAATTAACCATATAAAGCTGATTTATTTCATAAATATACGAGTAAATAATAAATGACATCAGGCTCATTGGGAACCTATCTAAGTAAGACGAACTACTCCTACACAGAGGAAGATGTTAAGAAGATATATAGTGTGCTGAAGATGGCTTTGGACGAAATGAAGGTTAGGTTTGAAATAAAAGCCAGTGAAGAAAAGAAATCTTTAAACTATAAGCAATACAACACTCTAAAGTATGCAGGCACTAGGCTAGGGTTTAGCCAGAACTAAGAGGGACTAAGGTGAAGCTATATACAGAGACGGCATCGTTCAGTGATGATATTGGCATAGCGGATAACGACATTGATGGGTTCTTAAAACGTCTTCTAGAATCTGTCGTCCGAGAATCTGCTCAGAATTCCAACGATGAGTCATTGGTCCGACCAGTCAAAATGATGTTCGACCTGACCTCAGTCCAAGTTAGAGACATTCCTGCCATTTCCAGTTACAAAGCTGTTATTAAAAGCTGCCTGAAAGTGGCCACAAAAAGAAAAGCCACTAGAGCGGAAGATTTTTTTAAGAACGCTAGAAATACCCTAGATAAGGATAAGGTCAATATTCTTACGATTTCAGATTGTGGGACTAAAGGGGCCGGAGGTGTCTTTAAGGTAGGCGGGAAGTTCTATACGCTCCTAGTATCCAAGGGCCAAACAGATAAACAAGACATCTACTCTGCGGGGTCTTTTGGCATTGGAAAGAACGCTTCCATCGCGGGCAGTCAAATCCGCTTAGTATTCTATTCATCGATGTTTGAAGAGAAAGGTCAAAGCTCTTTTTATTGCATGGGAAAAAGCGTATTAACTACCTGGAACAATAACAAAGACAAAAAAATGCGTGAAAAAGTATTTTTTTCTGAAAAAGACACTAAGTTACTCCCCTGCAAGACTCAAGCAGGTCTTCCTGACTGGCTTAAAAAAGATGAAAAGGGATTGAAAGTGAGTATCGTTGCGCCGAAAACAGAACTAGAAGGTGGCTGGAAATATGGCTATGTGTCCAGTCTAATCTGTAATTTTTTTGTTGCAGTTTTCGACAACAACCTAGAGTTTTCCCTAAACCAAGGCGAAATAAAAATCAATACAGCGACCATGCTCGGTCTGTTCACCAAGCGCAAGGTTATCGATGCAGCCAAAAAAGCAGGTAATGAAGATCTTTTAAATTGGGCGCATGCTTGCAGTTCAGCGTTGGCAGCAAACCAATTCAATAAAGAAATTATTGATATTGAACACTTGGGTGAATTTGAGATTCTAATAAAAGTCGCCGAAAATTTACCAAAGAAAGTTTTTTTTGTAAGAAACGGAATGTTCATAACCGATACCCTGAGGAACTTCGGAGCACCCTTAATTAGATTCAACAACACAAAAGAATTTGTAGTGATTGTTCGCCCAAAAACAATCGACGCTCAATCCAGTAGCACCCTAAAAAGAATGGAGAACCCAGAACATAACGAACTTTCTACAGGGTATATTGCTGACAGCGATGAAGTGGAAAAATTAAATGGCGCAATGAAAAAATTGGAAACAAAGGTTAGAGACATTATCAAAGATTATGCAGCATTAAAGGTAAGTGCTACAAGAGAACTTAGCGACTTAGACAAATTTTTTCAAGACAACACTGGAACAGTCAGCGCTGGGGCCAGTGCCTCGAGGGACAAAGATCCAACAACCGTAGTTACGACGGTAAAGCGCGAAAAACGAAGGATGGTGCTAAGAACTGGAGCTGGAACTGGAACTGGAGCTGGAACTGGAACTGGAGCTGGAACTGGAACTGGAGCTGGAACTGGAACTGGAACTGGAGCTGGAACTAGAACTGGAGCTGGAGCTGGAGCTGGAACGACAACTTTAACCTGTGACGCGGTGAAAAAAAACCAGAATACTGGGGAATGGAGAATAGTAATGTCTGATATATGTGATACAGGCATAGCAACACTTCACCCAGTTGAAGTTGGAAGAGCAGATGAATTACGGGAAATTAAGATCGTCTCAAGCTCTAGCAAAATCGCAACAGTCGCACCCGATGGCACAAGTCTGTCTGTTCCCGTGACAAAAGGTAAGGATCTATGCATTGACATAATACTTTCAAAACAAGCAAATGCGATAAATTTTCAGCCTAAAGTCCAAATTGCAGGAAGCAAATAATGCGGTTCAATAATATTCAAACCTCGCTACCTGGACCGATTTTACGATCAGCTGAGCATAATCGGACTTACACTAGCGGATATTTTACAGCTTCTATCGAGCTAAATAGCTCCGTCAACCCTCACACAATCACTGTGGAATACGAGCTACACCAAAACGCAATTAAAAAGTTATTAAAAAAGCAAGCCGCAGCTTTGGCTCTTGTGATCACTTGTGGAGATACATATTTTTATGAACATATACCCCTCTCCATTCTAGAAGAACAGACGGTAACACTAAACGAAGCCGCATTTCTTGGAAGAGTCTATTGCACCCTTATTATAAAGGCTGTAAAGCCTATAAAGAATTTCAAACCTAGTGGACTAATAGCTGGATTTGATGGGATGAGATTTAATATCCGGGCTGGAGATGTGTTAGCAGTATCAGACGAAATCTGTGAAGACTATCAGCTTGCTCCTGTTACGATAGGCAGCAAAATTTTCGAGCTTAATGAACTGCCCGCACTTGAACCGCATGCCTTCAACATCGCCCTTGGTGAAAACAAGATAGCGATAGGTGCCGGAGTGGAAATAAATGAACTAATACAGCTAAATATGGACACACAAGAAGGTAAACAAAAAAACCTGTCGGCGATTTATTTTCCAGCGCTTATTGAAGTTCTTTATCAGATAAAGGACAAGCCCAAGGCCCACGGTGGCAAAGTTTGGTATGAGTCTATTGCCAAAGCGATGACAAGCCAAGGCCATGATATAACTAGCGCAGGTTGGCAACCTCTTGAAGTCGCACAAGACTTATTAATGTCACCTTACGTAGAATTGTTGGGAGGTAAGAAAAAATGAGCAGCAAAACAGACCAATTATTCTGGATTAACGAAGCAGAAATAGATAATTTAAGAGCTAATATTAGGTCAAACCTTGGACGATACCGAAGTGGAGATTTTGATGATCTAGCCGCGGACCCCAGCTGGAAGCAAACACCTATTTTAAACTATGATGCTACCAAATTCAGGGCCCTTTCGGGGAGCTCTGCCAATGAAAACGCAGATATGCTGATTATCTATTCACAACTAAGTGAATTAAAACCTAGATTAGCGAGATGTTTAAATACTTGGTTTGGTCTAACGCACACCCACTTGCTAAAATATGGTCGAGAACGCTGGCTAAAGGGCAAAGGCGATGAAGATCTCATAGATGCTATTCGGACACATTTTTTTGCTGGAAGTAGAAATGGTATTCGTGACGACAATGCTGCTGGACGCCCTTGGTGGACAGCTTATATAGGCCATAGAGTAATAGCTAGCGATGATTCAACTGCAATCGGAAAAGTAATGGAACCTCTTATGCGAACCACTGATACTCGCAGCAGCACTATCGAACGCCCTGGTATATTTTCTGAAACTGGCTTAACAAAATCGATTTCGGATTATTTGGCTAAAGGGAAATACCCAGAAGCGGCGGCAGACCAAGATACATACCGCGAGTTTGTGAAAAATATCAGTTTCTACTCGAATGGGCGTTATTTTGGTGATATGAGTCCCACTGATATTTTTGAATTTTTAGATGGTTGTCAGTAGTGTCAAAATCATTGGTAGTTTCTGAAAATCATTGCTCCGATGACACACTGGGCGTATAGTTTTATTGCGCCTTCGATATGGGCACAAGCACCGATTTGATCCAGATTGCGGGGGGCTATATAAATTACCGCTAAACCGGCCTTTGATTGAACCCGATTTAGCATTCCTTTGTCGGGTTTTTTATTGCCCGTAGAAAAAGTGCTTAAAACAAATGTACGGGGGATTTTCAGATATGAAAGATCGTTATGACTTTAGTGAAATTGAAGAAATAATACGGTTGGCCATGCGAGAGCAAGCGACCCACCCTCAAGGGCTTAACTCATCTCAAACGCATGGTACGCTGTACCCAGTAGGTGACCCAAGAAATGATGGAACTCACCCACGCCAAAAGCCTAAACTAACCTCAAGTAAGCTAATGCGCACAGGCATTGGATCGAGGCGAAATTGGGGGTAATGGATGAGTGTAGGAAATGGAAAGTCAGAAAGAAGGTTGGCTATGCGGCTCAACATCGGTTCTGGATAATTAAAGGCTGGAAATACAAGCATATGAACTTATTAATTCGGGCCAACAGATGGTGTAAGTTAATAGGCGATAAAGAAATATGGGCTTTTGAGCATGAAGTGTGTGAGCGCTATATCGTATATCGTTTCGTAGTTGGTACTGGACCATGTGCCAATTTAGCTTATCGATTACCCAAAGATGACGCAAATCATTCAAGTTCAGTGGCAAAATTAAACAGTACTAGTCCTTGAGCGTAATGGTTGCCGCCTGCCTTCCCTAGAGCTATGGTGAAGGCTCAACACTAGCAAAGGCCCACGCTATGGACATTGAACTCAACAAAGCGCAGAAATCGGCAATCATATGCTTGCTGGAAGCGGATGGCCTATTGCAGACAATGGACAACAACGACTTAGCGGCGTTTATCAGGAAGCCACAGTCCGAGTGGACGGAGACCTTAACGGAACTGATAACGCCTTACATGCCGCAAAGCTAGAGGCCCAATCTAAGGCGGAAACTAATAAATTGAATCTTCAAACAAAAAGTGGAATTTATTAGTTGAAAGTTGAAAAAAAATAGGCATTTTAAAAGGATAAGAATTAAGTTTAAGTTAAAGCCT
>Ga0105350_10001547_pt1 | contig 14517 bp, 16 predicted proteins | sample EN1Hudsemesocosm_FD_83506 | JGI IMG/M metagenome (GOLD analysis project Ga0105350, IMG submission 83506) | Methane-oxidizing microbial communities from mesocosms in the Hudson Canyon - EN1E Hudson Canyon | ecosystem: Environmental > Aquatic > Marine > Cold seeps | place: Hudson Canyon... | reverse complement strand
GGTATCGATATTGTGCGTATTTTACATGAGTCCATGGATGTCGACACGCAGCTTGACACATAAATATTTTTTCCTTAACTGGCCATCATTTTTGAAGACGTATATTCAATAATGATGGCTTTGTACGAGAGCTAGCGGTTTCCCTACATATCAAAAGGGCCTGCTAATGCTCAAGAGCTAGAATTTACACCAAGCCTATACTCTCTTTTTATTCTTATCTGACCTAATTTGATGCGCCTTATTTAACCATCTTAAGCAGGTCATCGTAGCGTTCCCAATAAATCTTTTTCCGTGCTTCATTGCTTGGCAATAAATAGTTTAGGTTCTTCTTATATGTGGTTTTATCTCGGTCTCTGATCAGGACTTTATTAATATCTTCAATTACCTCTCCACCATAGAGGTAAGGTGAGCAACCAAATGCGCCAATGGAAATACCGTCTTCCGCTTCTTTTACGGGTATTGCGACTAATTCGTCAGAGCCTTGTATTTTATCCTGTACGAAATTGACCATGAATTCGTATTCCAGGGTATAGTCGATTCTCCCGTACTGGACCATCTTTAATGGCCCTTCGACCATGTCTTCACCAAGCCTTAAGACTATATTGTTCTTTGAACGTAGTGCGTCTAAACGTGCATTTACGCTTAGCTTTCCTAGGTCTTTGACGCCCAAATAATCTCCCAGTATCTGATTGTAAATAGGGCCTACAATTCGAGAAAATCCGTATTTTAGATCTGGGTTATTGAGTAGACTTCGAAAAGACACTTCTTTGGGGTAGAGGTGCCTTTTGGATTTACTCACAATGACGTCATGAAGAAAAAATACAAAATTTGGCGCAGATAAGAGGTTCTTATCTTTTATGTCTTCGCGTTTATCTGGCTTTCTGTAAAAGAAAGCACTGGTACAAATTACCTGTGTTTTATTCGTTTGAACCTCTAAGAGTAATCTTGTCCAATTTGGGTAGATGATTGACTTATGTTTGAACTGCGGGAGTTTTTCCATCATGTATTGATTGAGGAGATCACCATAGCCTGTGTTTTTTTCTTTGCCATCGAGAATAAACCCCGGTGGAAAGTTCGTTCTCGCCCATATGATTTCCCGCTCTACATTCTGTGCGAAAACGGGTTCGATCAAAAAGAGAAGCAAAAAAATTCGAAAAATCATACGGCGTATAAACTAGTTAGAAGCTTGTTTTAAGTATAGGCGACTGTGGAAGTTATATTATGATTATTGTGAAGTTATTCCACTAATGAAGATACTTTACACCCACTGTTCAGCAACGCGTTCAACCAGCCACAAACTTCCCATCCATCCGATCATTACTGAGCCTGAGTGCGCGAATAGTAGACCTTGTTGGCGTTTGAATACATACATTAGTATCGGTAGGGTCACCGCGACAATAGTGAGCTAGCATACCTCTACCCGTAAATTAAAGTACAGTAGTGTGCCAGGTTCGGGGCAGTTTTCCTCTATTGTTCCTGATGGCATTGTACCAGTTATAGTGTCTCCGGCTGGTGCTGGCCCACCATTTTTGTTGAAGGATTCACGAGGGGCGCCTTTAAAGCAGGCAGGTACCCAAGGATAGCTATCGGTCACATAATAGCCGTACTGCCTATCTATTGTGATACGATTACAGTCGTCTAAGTCCCCAGAATCGGTGTATTCCCAGTCACCTACGTAGGTGCCATCATAGACAGATGAATTGCTATCGTCCGCAGGGTTTAGTCCATCAATAGTCACTCGATTACCTGTTTTGAGTGTGAAGCCTGAAATTGCTTTTCTAACCGAGCCGGTAGCGTCATCCAAAAATTAAGAACCAAAAATAGGGAACCCGCCTGCGGCGAAACCAATAACAGGCGAGCCGTTTGGTCTTGGGTGGTCGTTAAACATCGCCACAAGGTTACCATGGTAGTGGTACTGTCTTGTTGGCTGGGTATGGGCATTATGTAGTCGGCTCCAAATTTGGTTTCTGGACCTAGTGGATCTAGCAATCAAGCGGAATAGGTGCCGCATCCAATGGCGGTGTTGCGCCATTCATGCTTGGGTCGTATCAACCAGCTGAAAGAATATCGAGTACAACGCCGTTGAGAAACATGGCATCTTCAGTTTGCTTCGATAATGCCGTGGAGGATGCTGCTATGGAAGGGGCACGGGTGACACTCATCTCAAGCGCATATTCGGCCGCAGGGGTCGCAAAGCGGGCGGTAGCATCATTAAAGTCGTGGTTCGGAATACTGTTCGATACGAATGTACAGTTGTCACTGGTGTTTGAAATCAATATGTTCGCTTCAAAGCCCATACTTCTGCTGATATCTACTACGGATGCTTCTAGGTTATTGCTGTAATCGGCACAATCTCCGCTTTGTTCAGTGAAAATACTATTTGTGATATCGAGAGCATCCGTTGTCGTTTCGTCTATTGTTTCAGAAACATTATCACTAACGTCTTCGCCGCCTTGTTCTCCAATTATACAGCCTTGTAGTAGCAAGCTTACGCTCAATAGGGTAATGCCCGACAGGGCGAGTCTATGTTTGATCAAACGATTGTGCTTTGTCATCTTTCACTTACTCCAGGTAGGCAGCTAGTTGGTCGTTCTCGTGCCGTACTTACGACTCAAGAGAACATGTAATACAGCGTAAAGATGAAATGGGTAGGAAATGAGGATGCAATGTGGAAGTGTGGGGGTATGTCGAGATCGCAGTCACACCAATAGGTGTAACTGTTTGAATTTAAGAAAAACTACTCACTAACAATAGATCTTTTTTCATGAACAAAGCCTTCTGGAGACATCGACCAATACGCAATCATACGAATTAACACAAGGGCATGTTCTGGGGCGTCGTAGTCTTTGTATTGCTGTTCAAAACTAGATTGAAGGTGGGATGAAGAATGCTTCAAGACCTGTTTGTGGTCCACATTCAAAACGCTATTAGCGCCATCCATTTCCATGGTGAAGTTTGCCAAATCGACATAGGCAACGAGTTCAACATCATCAAATTCGTTTTGTTCTAACTTAATCGATAGCTCTACTTCGTTACTTGGCAAGAGTCTGCTTTTAAATAGAATGTCACCGATATCTGATGTAGCGTTACCCTCGATCATGTGATGTGTGGAAGAGTAAATGTCCAGGTCAAAGTTGACGTCTTCTCCTGGGAGTATTGATTTATATGGAGCGTCACCAGTTGCTGAAATCTGATCATTAGACTCTTCATCGTTGGTGTGTTTGTCAGGTAAGAGAGTCGGAGCTTCAGATACCGAGTCGGGTGAGTCAATTTTATTGACTTGGGCTGTACCGCTCCTGTTATCATTTTGTGTAATGTTGTTTATTTGTATCGCCTGAGAAAAAGGTTTAGTTTCAGGTGAGGTGGTTTTAATTACCGAGTCTGAGGAGCTAGTTTCGCTTTCTGACATTACTAGTAGGTAAAGCGTTATAGAGAAACACATGACTAGTGTATAAAATAATAATTTCATTGTTCGCCTATTTTTGCTCTGGTTGTGTGATAAATCTTGGTATTAAACGGGCCCAGTCGCTAATAGAATAGCCGTAGGGTGATGCTTATGAACAATGCAAAGAATGCTTCAATATACGGTGTAGAAAACTCGGCAATGCCGAGTTTTCACAAGTCAAAGACTCTAATGTGTCTTCTAGCCTCTGCAGCCGCGTATCACACCGAACACATAATCATCGGCAGCGTGCACAAACTCATCACCACAGTTTTCATCATTTGCTAAGTCATTTTTTCCGTTCTGATCTACGATGCAAATATCATGATCTAAACAGTCCTTCGCCCAAGCACTTGCTGCCCACCACTTATCGCAGCCGCCACCACAGCGACCCATGCACTTACCGCCGCCGTAGCTGTTTCCAACCTTAATGTTCTTTGTGACAAGAGTGCCATTGGAGCCTTTGTCATAAACAGCTGTTTCGTAACTTCCTTTATTGAGGCAGGTAATACCTTCATCTCGTTCGCCAGCGCTAACTAAACTGGTAAAGCTAAACAACATGAACACCGACATAAACATCGTTATTTTCTTAATCATCATTTTCTCCGTACAAGTATGTATTTTTTGATTTATTTTTTACCCTTTAGAGTACTTTTCTGATGCGTCCTGCTAGTTACGGCTCCCTTTTTAGTATTTTGAAACTGCTTTCGTATGACCTAGAACAATGAAAACTCAAAACACCAAAATCTTGATGTATAAATAAACTCCATCAAAAACTAGGGCTTACGCGTGTTTAAGGCAAGGTAATTTAGGTCGTGTTTGGGCAAGTTAGGTTAACTTAGGTCAAGAAGGCGTGTTTATTTTTGAATGTGTTAATTGAGGGTAGTGACTTGAATAGGGTGTGCTCGACTTTGGATCGTGGGCATAAAAAAATGGTCCACGAAAGTGGTGTGGGTTCATTTTGCCTCGAACACTGCTAGACCGCATATTTTCAAGGCAAAATTAGTACTTTTTAGTTAGTCATGCAATAATTTTGCAAAAGGTTTTATATTTAGCTTGCTACTTTTCTCTAGTTGCTTAAGCGCCTTTTCCAGAAACATTTTTCGGTTCTTGAAGCGCTCGTTTGGTACATTTGGCCATTTGGCCTTTTTCGACATTAGCTTAGTAAATGCTTCTAGGTCATTATTAGAGATTGCTTTCTGGATGATTCTTCGAGTGTTCGGGTTATAGTCCCCTCTGAATTTTAGATCGACTACAATTTCCTCTATGGCAGGATGCATTTTGTCAAAATCACACTTACCATACTTTTTTGCGACGTCAGCTTTTTCGCATACGCGTTTAGCTTCGGCGGCCTCGTCTTTATAGGTAATATCAAATAAGTTTTTTTGTGTGCAAAGGGTGATTTGATAAGTCGTTAACTTATTGTCTTTAATGAATTTCTTTGCAGCTACGCCTTTTAGACCTGTTCCCTTAGCTAGAATTTTTGCCTGTTTTGAGGGAATGCCTGCCGCGACCAAATCATTTACGACTTTTCCTGCATTCTTCTGTTTCATGTCATAGCCGCGACCAATTGTTAACCCAGAAGAATTCGAGGGGACATGTAGCGTTCGACTATGAAACTGACCACCTTCATTGCCTTCTGCAGCCCATGTAATTAAGCCCTTTGAGGGTTCGACTTTACACTTTATAACCGTTGCATTTTCTGACATTTTGTTTAACCTTTTTATTTTTGAATATATACGTAAGGCCCGACTTAAGGGCTATCTGTTAGTTGCTGCAATGTGCGTATCCGCTTCTTGTTTTCGGTCGACATACAGCTTAACCAATAAACATCAAATGCAGAGCCCGAACGAGAATAGTAGGTTTGAACGTGGCATTCTGCCTCGGCGTAGGTTATCCATGCTGATTGTGATTTTTCAAATACGGGTACTAAATCTGGTTCATCTATTCTATAAGTATTTTCGAGATTGCTGACCAGCGTTGATATCTCCTTTTTGGACTTTTCGTATTCTGCTTTTCTGCAAGAGAGCAAGTCATTTTCAGTTTCTGACTCAGCACAAATATATAGGTTCTCTTTAACGACTTGCTCTGTAGATGCTGTGCATGCGCTAGGAATCAAAAATAGTAACCAACACTGCAATACGGTAGAGAGTGTACGAAATTGAGGGTTCGAAAAAAAATTGTGAATCATATTCGGCTCTTAGCTTGGTGATTGGTTCAAATAATCGACAAGTATTTCAATGCTTTCGGTGCACATTGTCAATAGCCGACCTTAGGTTCGAATTGGTGAAAATATCCAATTTTGTTTGACCGAACGGGAAAACTGTTGAACCTAACAAGTGTCATAACTTGGTTTAGTTGATTATGATTTAAGCAGCGATCGGTGCTTTGTTGAGCTTGACTATGGCGCTTTTGCTAATTAAGTGTAAAGTACGTCGACAAAAAACATAAAACCCTCCGGCAGCTTGATGATTAAAAGTGCCTGAGGAAATAATAACAAAAAGTACCATTTCGAATACCTCTTCAACACGTGATAAATTAAATGTGCCATAGAGTTTCCCTACTTTAATTGGGAAACCCTATCTGAATGGAAGCGATAACCATGATTGAGACCAATAATGATTTCACCTTAGGTGGTGTCACGAGCAACATTTGTATGAAGTACCACGAGAATGGTAGTACGACTGCGGTTCTCGGTATTATACGCCATAGAAACACCAGGGGGAGAAGTTCACCACCGGCTTGTGGTAATGGTTACAATACGGCTGAATTAGCCTTTGCGAAAGGACACATCATCGGGCTCGAAATCGGGGGTGTTGATGATGGTTATAACGTTGTCCCGCAATTCGAACATTGGCAAGGAAAACCTAATGGAGAATGGCGGCAGATGGAAATTGAGTTGTCGCAGGTCCAGTTCAACAATGCGATGATTCTGATAGAGGTCAATTGGGGAAGAACGGGGATAGAGGAAGCGCATGATGTGGCGCTAGCGTTATTTCAGGAAAACCACATTCGCGATTGGACCGACCGCCGGATACCAGATGCGTACCGTATCAGAGTGTGGAATGGCGGTGGTGATCCTAGCTCGATTACAAGCGATGCTGATTTTGATACCGCTGTTACGAGTATTAATCCTGCGACGGTGATTTATGACAAGCAGATTGTGCTAGGCGATGCGATGCCAGAACCTGATCGTGCCATGTACATTGAGCAACATGCGCTGGGCGTTGCGCTAGAGCGGCATGTTGCTCTAAAACGTGAAGATTCGATGATGTCCTTTTTGATGGATGTTGGTACGGTGGATATGGTTCGAGCGGATGTCGCTAAAAATAAGTCGATTTTATCCACTGAGGCTGCTGGTATTCAGGCAGTGCCAATAATGCAGGCCTATCAAAATATATCTCTACCTAGAATAAAAGCCAAGATGAAAGATAGAACCAAGCGAAAACTAGGTGTCGATTCAGATGACAAAATTGGTCTTACGAGAGCGGGTGTTCAAAAGGCCAAACGTAAAAAACCTATGACGGCGTGATAATCATTTTAAAGATTTGTTGTCGATGAGAGGGTGAATTCTCTTAACCCTTTAAATCTGCTTCAGTCCGTTAGTCAGAAAACGAACGAAGTACCTTTACTGTTTATTGATTGGTCTGATGACGTCAACTATCAAGGATGAGGGGCTGTATTTAGTCCGGTCCTTGTAGAGAAGACTAACGATAATATAACTGGTCTTAATCAGCTAAATATTTGTCTTGAGGTTTTTTACAATGTGATTTCGAATTAGGGATCAGTGCTTCTAACTCAGTTAAGATATCTTGGAGGTAGTATGCAAATGCGTAATTTTCTATATTGTCTCCTTGCCGACCATCAAGTATCTGAGTTGATCGACCCTGGTTTATACCTATTAATTGAGCTTTGCGATTATAAACAGGCCCACCTGAAAAACCTTCTAAGCCTTGAGCATCGTATAGAAAACCTCTACTAATTGCTTGACCATTTTTGTCTCTGTCGATTGGTGACTCGAGTTCAACATCGGTGTGATGCATGAAAAAGTCAGAATAAACAATACGACCTTCTATCAGCGATTTATTATTTGAAAGACCTAAGCTTGAACCAAGCGAAAATACCTCATCAATAATTCTTTCTGATACAGGCAGATTATCAACGCCTTGATATTCACAAGGAATTAAGTAGAACGCAATGTCTAAGCGCTTACTTAGAATCGCATCTGTAAGTCGAATTTTCTGACCATTTATGAAGTGAGCATTTTGCGGGAATAGTGTATCGGTTACATGTTTGTTAGTGACAAGAATGCCGTCTTTCACAATAGTGCCAGAACCAACTTTGCCTAAGAAAGATGATGCGAATGGCGTACTAATCTCTACGTATAACATTAAGGCTTTATCAGGGGCTAGGTGATTAGTATTAAATGGAGTTTGGGCGCAACCCGCGAGGAGAAATAATAAGCCAAAGTAATATAAAATGTTTAAGTGCATTATATGTGTCACTATATTGATGAAATAGTTCGTAAAGACAGCTTTATTTTATTCTGTATTCAAGTAGGTGGCTGGGGTAGACTCGACTAGTCTTTTATTGTTGTCGAACTAACATACTCTACATGAATGTAGGTGCAGCGTTAGAAGATGATTGTTCATACTAATAATGTCGGGCTGGTTTTTTTATTGAGAACCCTAACATAATTATACCTTGATTTGAGAATGCTGCTCGTTGCGGCACAGTGAATTTGACTGAGCCTAAATTGAATTTTAAATATATATTGCGTATTAATATTGGAATAGTGTTTGTGGTAGTCGTTAATACTACTTCGGTGCTTGCGAGCTCAGTGACTGCGCGTCCAGAACATCGTGCTCTTAGTTTGCAGCGTCTAATAGACCTCTCACTCTCTTCAACTAGAAATACTCAGAATGAGCTTTACTCATTACAATCAGTTAGAAATAACAGAATATCGGAGCAATCTGATTTCGATATTAAGTATGCTCCTGTTCTCTCAAAAAACCTAAATGATAATGGCGAAACTGCAGCCTCCTATGGTTTGGAGGTGTCAAAACTACTTGAACATGGGCCGAAAGTCGCTATAGAGACTAAAACGGTGGATAGCGACGATGCTTATACATCTGGTGTCTCGTTAAGTATCTCCAGCCCTATCTTAAAAAATATTGGTAGAAAATCAGTTTTAGATAATATACATGCTGCCGATTATGAAATTAGAAACTCGAATCGGCAGCTGTATTTGAAGCAAGTAGAGGTCGTGATGTCCTGTATACGCTTGGCCTATGATTTTCTGAAGCAACAGAAATTAATTTCATTATATACAAAAACAATTGAAAGCCTTGAACATCAAGCTAAGACTAGCAGCGCGAAAGAAAAAGTAGGCTTAGCTACGCCTCTAGATGTATATAGGGCTAAGATTGCCTCAAAAGATATTGAACAAAAACTAATAAATTCTAGGGAGGCTTTGCAGGCTGCAACTTCAGATTTAAAATACTTGATTAAGTTAGAGTCAGAAACACCGTTAATTTTGGATATTGAGCTAGTTGAACCTTCTTTTGATATTACTTTAGAGAGAGCGGTGAAAACTGCAATAGAAAACAGTATTCGGGTAAAAGGGGCTTTAGACGACATTAGTCGTGCAAAATCGAAAACATTCTTGGCGAAAGAAGATAAGCTTCCAGATGTAGATATAAGCCTTAAGTACACATATCAAGGAGAAGATGAGTCGTTTGGAAGAAGTACAAATTTGGATGATTCTCTGTGGTCTATAAATATATCTTCTAGTGGTGATGCTTATCGCAAACGTCAACGAATTGCTTACGAGACTGCGTTGATAAATGAAAACGAATTGATGTTTCAACTTGAACGTACGAAAAGTGAAATTAGGCGTGAAATTAAACTTAAAATGAATTTGCTAAAAACAGCGAAGAAACGAATTGATATTAGTGATAAACAGGTCGAGCAGGCAGCAACTAACTTTTCTGTATCAAACCTAAAGCACCTTTATACTTTGGCGACTTCATTTGATGTAATTGAAGCTGAAAAGGAATTACAAAGTGCACGTGAAAATGCGCTCAATGCTACAGTCATCTATATCATCTCTTACTATCAATTTAGGCGAGAATTAGGAACGTTACTTGAATCAAATACAATTGAATAAGAATCAGGATCGATATCTAGCTATCAAGGTCTTAATTGGCTGTGTTCTATTTGTTCTTATTGCATACTGGTTTTCAGAAAATGATAGCGCGTATAGAGACGTGCTGCTACATAGGGTATCAGTGCAGTCATTTGATGTGTTAGTCAATTCTGTTGGAAGTGTCGATGCTGAAAATTCTATCACTATTTCGTCTGATCTAAGTGGTGAGAAAGCTAAAATAATATCCATTATAAACGATGGTGAACTGGTCAATTCTGGCGATGTTCTTGTAGAGTTTGGAACTGCCCCGTTTGACGACGCCGTTAACCTTTACCAAGGTCAAGTTGACGAATTAACCGCGGCTTTAGATGCCATGCAGCAATCTGTAGAGTGGGAGTCGAGCCAAGCAGATCGAGAAATTAAAGCGGCTGAATTTTTGGTTATATCCACGAAATCTTCGTACGAAAAACTGGTCCATGGGGATGGCCCTATAGAGCTATCAAATCTAGAAAGAGAGTACGAGGAGCAAAAGAGAGAATACGAAAAACGTGTTGAGTATCAAAAAGCGCTCGAAGGGTTAAAGGCGCAGGGTATTAAGAACAATGCAGAGTGGGTTAAGTCGGCTGCGGAGATTAAGAAGTTCAAAGTTCTCTATGATATTAGCCTTCGTAGATACAATAGTTACAAAGAACATGTGCTTCCTTCTGAAATAAAGCAAAGTGAAAGTGAAATAGCGCGAGCTCAAATGGAACTAGGGCAGAGTAAACGAGCTTCTACACATAAAATTGCGCAAACTGAAGCTGGACGCAGAAAAATAAAATATAAGCTTCGGTTGGCTTCAGACCGACTCAAAGAAGCAGTAAGGGACTTAGAGAATACCGTTATAAAGTCACCTATTGACGGAATAGCTGTGTTAGCGGAAGGTTTTTTTAGTAATGGAACTAGAAAACACAGAACTGGAGATAAAGTTTGGAAAAATAAGCCCATCATTTATTTACCCGATACTTCGTCTTTTATCATCAGAACGCAAGTGAGAGAAATAGAGCTTAACAAAATCAAGAAGGGCAGTAGTGCATTTGTGACGATTGAAGCTTACCCAAACAAACCCTTCCAAGCCACTATTATTTCAATTGGAACAATGGCTAAGAGTCTGAATGATCACAAGCAAAAGTACTTTGGTGTCGTACTTAAGTTAGTCGAGAGCGATACCCGGTTACGGCCTGGGATGACGTCAAGGCTTTCGATACTAGGGGATAATATTAGTAATGTTATTGCAACGCCTATTGAGTCAGTTTTTTCAAAAGGAAAAGAAAAATTCTGCTATGTAAACACATTGACTGGCTTTCGCTTGCAACCAATCCGGGTTGGTCGACAAAATGAATTTTGGGTTGAGGTGCTATCGGGGCTTGAAGTCGGTGACGAGGTGAGTCTAGTTAACCCTGAGACTCTATAATAATGGAGAACAATGTCGCTTTATTTTCACTTTTGAATGTAGGTAAAACCTATGAACTTGGGGGGCAAGCTGTTCCGGTTTTGAAGTCTATTGATTTTTCTATTTTTGAAGGAGAATTTATATCTATAATGGGCCCGTCGGGCTCCGGTAAGTCAACATTACTAAATATAATCGGTTTTTTAGACACTCCTAGTGAGGGTGACGTTGTATTTCAGGGGCAGAACATCAACCACCTTACCGATGAAGAGCTATCTTCACTTAGAGGCAAGTTCATTGGACCGATATTTCAATCTTTTTTTCTTATTCCCTATCTCAGTGTTTATGACAATATAGCATTGCCATTTTCGTATCAAAATCTCGATACTGATTATGTTAAAGATCAGGTGTTAATTGCGTTACAACAAGTTGGATTGGAGCATAGGGCTAACCATAAACCTCACGCTCTCTCTGGAGGAGAAATGCAGCGAGTAGCGATTGCTAGAGCATTGGCCATCAAACCAAAAATTGTTATTGCGGATGAACCGACCGGTAGTCTGGATTCAGACAACACAGGTATCATTATGGATCTCTTTTCGAGCATTCATCGAAATGGTACAACGATCGTTTTGGTGACTCATGACCCAGATGTTGCTAGTGCTGCAGGAAGGAAAATAACTTGCCATGATGGGCGATTGCAGGAGTGATTAGTTTGACGAATATATGGGTTCATGTATCGACAGCCTTCATGTCAATTACACAAAACAAATTACGATCTATATTAAGCATACTTGGCATTGTATGCGGTGTTGTTTCCTTATTTACAATGGTGTGTATCAGTGAAGGCGCCAAGCTTAAAACGCTAAGCGAAATTGAGGCTTTGGGCACTAATAATATAATCATTAAGAATAAAACAAATATAGATACAGGAGGGGCGGAGCAGAATGGTTATGTGGAAGGTTTAAGTGATGCTGACCACAAACTATTGAATAATAATATTAAGAATATTGAATGGATATCTGGCTTAAGATATATACAAGAAGTGGTATACACGCCAAGCTACTCGGCTCCGATTGAAATACTATCGGTTAGCTCCACGTTTTCTAATGTAAATCGTTTGTCGATATCTCATGGGCGCTTTATAAATGAGCAGGATGCCATTCGTCAGAATATGGTGATTGTAATTGGTGAAAGCTTAGCGCATTCATTGGCGAAAGATGGTGCGGTTGGTAGTCGTATAAGAATAGGCGAACACCTCTTTACGATTATAGGCATTATTGAGTCGCCGCATAGGGTGGTAAAGAAACCTAAACAGCTTTCCCCTATAAAGCTAGACAATACCATTATAATGCCCGTTTGGGCACGAGACCTTTATTATAAAAATCCTATGAACAAATTGTTAGATGGCATTGTAATTCGAATGAAAAATGGCACGGATACAAATGTGACGGCTAAGCATGTGATGCGTTTGTTGGAACTTAATCATACTGATGAATACTACAATCTAATTATCCCCCAACAACTGATTAGACAAGCGAAAGAAACGCAGAAGACGTTCAATTATATTCTAGGGTCGATAGCGGGAATTTCGTTAATTGTAGGTGGCATTGGAATTATGAATATAATGCTCGCAAGTATATCTGAACGTAGAAAGGAAATTGGTATTCGTCGTGCTGTAGGTGCAAGTCAGAAAGATATTATGAGGCAATTTATGGTGGAGGCTATGCTATTAACCTCAACTGGTGGCGTATTTGGGATAGTAGGGGGGTTGTTGGCCATATTTGCAATTTCGAGAATATCCGACTGGCCTGTCGCTATTGTTCCTTGGTCTGTTTTCTTATCTATTTCGATGTCTTTGTGTGTAGGAGTTGCATGTGGTTTTTTCCCTGCAAAGAAAGCTTCCCAAATTAGTCCGATGCAAGCAATAAGAGCGGAATAATTAGGAAGCTTTTGATCTAACAGCGTTTACTCACCAAGCCACGTTCCACCAGCATTGGAGCAACTACTTGATGTCAAATAGTTATTATAAGAATACCAAATTGTTGTAACTGTACCATCCCCATTAATTACTGGTTCATTAGAACCTACGCGGCACCGACCATTATATGTCGAGTCAGTTGGGCAGCTTGACAGAACATTACCACAAGCACTTTCTGCATCTTCACCATCAGAGCCATCCGAGAATGTATATTTGACACAGACGTTACCGGATGCGCAATAGAGAGTAGTTACACCACCTCCGCTACTACTATCATCATCTTCATCTTCTTCGACAATGTAGTCAGCCATTTCATAAATGGCATATGCTCCGACGCCAATCATTGCGATACTTCCCACAATCTCAGTTTTTTCACCCTCTCCATGTACGGGTTGTGAGGTGTTGTGTGTTTCGGCGGAAAATAAACTTTCTTCTAAATCTTCGACTGGGGTATCACTATTTTCAGCAAGCGCAGAGACTGAAAATAGAAGTGATACGGTCGTGAGCGCTACTAGTAGTTTATTAATGATCGGCATAAGTTATTCCTCAATTACTAATTATTAGGTTTACAGGAGAGATGTTATTACACTTTATATATAAGTAAAAGGTTAAAGGGCCGGTTAGGCGCTTCTCTAGAATATGATAGCTTATGCTATAAAAAATACCCCAATTTTGGTATGGAATTAATATATTACCTTTTGGTTGTATGTGTAATAAACACCACAATATCGAAGGGGCGATAGATAAATCGGCGTAACGATTTTCATTGAGCTCAGGGCGAGTCATCCTTTCAAAACCACCTGTGAGAATTCCCTGGGCGCCTCTGACGGTGCCCAGTGTCCACAATCTGGAATAACTGTGACTGAGCGTGAGTGGAAAAGGCGTGCTTGGTGTGTTGAAACGTAGACGTCATTTTTACCCCAAACAATGTCGATTGGTACCTTTTCGGACAACTGTCGTTGAAGTGAAGACCAATGAGTAAATAAATGCATATCGGCACTTCTATATAAGTTGAGAATTACCTTACGTGTGTTTCGTTGTTTCACAACATGTTGGTACTGAGTTTTGAGCGAATTGACGTCTAGGTGCCGGGAGCCCCGGTTCATTTCCCATTTGAAAATTGGCCAGTTCATGGTTGCCATGGCCAATTCCCCTAGAATTGGTGTTCTCCAAACTGTCGCCCACTCATGCCATGAATATAAATGGCTGAAAGGAAAGTCTCCACCGATAATACGCTTTACTTTGTGCGGATATTTGCAAGCCCAGAGCATGCCAAAAATACCACCCCAATCGTGAATGACTAGGGTCAGTGGGGTTCTCAAGTTTAGTGCCTCGACAAGTTGGTCAACATAGTCTGCATAGTGATCAAGAGTGAATTGAAAGTTGTCAGGCATACCACTTCGGTAGAACCCAGGAAGGTCTGGCGCGTAACAGTCGTATTTGTGTTGAATTTTTTCGATCACCGGATTCCATATTTCAGCCGAGTCGGGTACGCCATGAAGCAATAAGGCATCATCTTT
>Ga0105350_10001543_pt1 | contig 14529 bp, 12 predicted proteins | sample EN1Hudsemesocosm_FD_83506 | JGI IMG/M metagenome (GOLD analysis project Ga0105350, IMG submission 83506) | Methane-oxidizing microbial communities from mesocosms in the Hudson Canyon - EN1E Hudson Canyon | ecosystem: Environmental > Aquatic > Marine > Cold seeps | place: Hudson Canyon... | reverse complement strand
TTCTTGATCGCCATGAGACCAGCCTAAGCGTACTAGATAGTTTAATAAGGCCTCAGGTAAAAAACCTTCATCCCGATAACTCATCACACTGACGGCACCATGACGCTTCGATAACCGAGCACCGTCATCACCCAGAATCATTGGCAAATGGGCAAAGATTGGAACCTCCGCACCTAGTGCTTTAAAAATATTAATTTGTCTGGGAGAGTTGTTCAGATGATCATCACCACGAATAACATGCGTCAAACCCATATCTAAATCATCAACAACAACCGTTAAATTATAAGTAGGTGAACCATCAGGACGAGCAATAACTAAATCGTCTAACTCACTATTTTGAAATTCAACATTTCCTCGGACCACATCTTTAACAATGACACTACCTGCTGTTGGATTCTTAAATCGAATAACAGGTTGAACGCCTTCCTTTGGAGCCTGTAAATGTCTGCATCTGCCATCGTAACGCGGCTTTTCTTTATTGGCTCGTTGTTGTTCACGCAGTTCTTCTATCTCATCTTTCGAACAGTAACAATAATATGCATCACCTTGTTCTAATAACTGTGCAATCACTTCTTTATAACGATCAAAGCGATGAGTTTGATAAAAAGGACCTTCATCGTATTCAAGACCCAACCATGTCATACCTTCTAAAATTGCATTGACAGATTCAGCGGTTGAACGCTCAAGATCTGTATCTTCAATTCTTAATATAAATTGGCCACCATGTTTGCGAGCATACAACCATGAGAATAAGGCTGTTCGAGCACCACCCACATGTAAATAACCTGTTGGACTAGGGGCGAATCGGGTACGAATGGTCATAATTTAATCTCTCAAGCTAGATATTTAATTCAAAGATGCGTTATTGTACCAGCATGTGACCTATATATAAGGTGTCGATATCAACATGAATAAACTCTCTATTCCTATTTTTGGCCTAAGTGCACTGCTCGCGATCTCCATAAGTCATGCTTGCAGTGATTATTCTGTCAAAGAAGTTAGCTCTGGTATTTATTATCATCAAGGTGTTCACGAAGAACCTTCTGAAAATAATATTGGTGCAATCGCCAATGTTGGTTTTATCATCGGAGAACAATGTGTCGCCGTAATTGATAGTGGCGGAAGCTATCTTGAAGGTACACATTTACGGCAAGCTATAAAAAACAAAACTGATTTACCCGTTTGTTATGTCATTAATACTCATGTTCATCCCGATCATATATTTGGCAACGCTGCGTTTAAAGGGGATTCCCCAACTTTTGTAGGTCATGAAAAACTTCCTGCTGCTATTGCCGCTAGAGAAGGTTTTTTTGCCCGAACATTTAAAGAAACACTAGGCAATGCTTATACTGGGACTGAGTTTATCGCTCCTAGTCAAACGGTGTCGCTAGATAAACCTATTACTCTTGATCTCGGCAACCGAATACTGACACTGACGGCCTACTCCACCTCCCATACCGATCATGATTTAACAGTACTCGACAATAAGACAAAGACTCTTTGGACAGGGGACCTGCTCTTTATGGAAAGAATTCCTGTGATGGATGGCAGTATTAATGGCTGGATTGAAACCATGAAAAAAATGCAAACCATGGAGCTTAACTTCCTCATTCCAGGTCATGGTGAAGCCAGTAGCGATCAATGGCAGCAAGGTTTAGAAAAACAACTACACTACTTTACACTTATACGAGATGAAATTCGCATCATCATTGAAGATTTGGGTACAATTGATCAAGCATCTAAACAAGTTGGAATACTTGAGCAAAATAGTTGGGAACTATTTGAACATTACCATCGTCGTAATGTTACCGCCTCATTTGTTCAGCTTGAGTGGGAATAATCATAAAAAGTAATGGAGAAACATCATGCTCAACCGTATATTAACTTTACTCATTATTAGTCTGACATTTTTCAATGTCTCAGCCTATGCTGCTACACCTAGTGAGCCTTTATGGCCAACACTGAAAACGGCCTACTTTGGCGATAAAGAAATTCGTGAAGCTGCTAATGACCTGCTTATTATAGAAGCACCAAAACGTGCTGAAGATGCAGCAATTGTTCCTATTACAGTTAAGTCTCTAGTGGCTCAAACTGCAGATAAATATATTAAAAACATTCATATTGTTATTGATAACAATCCTGAACCTTATTCGGCAAATTTCAACCTCTCTCCTGAGTTAGGTTTAATTGATATTTCAACACGTATGCGAGTTGATCAATATACCTTTGTTCGCGCTATCGCTGAAATGAATGATGGTTCACTACATATGGTTTCTCGTTTTGTAAAAGCTTCTGGTGGCTGTAGTGCCCCAGCGGGTAAGGATGCGGCGGCTGCATTAGCTCGTCTTGGTAAAATGCAAATTCGTATGCGTAAACCAACTGTAGGGAAGCCTGTACAAGCTCAAGTTATTGTAAGCCACCCAAACTATAATGGCTTACAGTTTGACCAAAAGTCACGTTTATATATTGATGCTCATTACATCAAAAATATCAATATTACTTATAACGATAAACCCTTAATTTCTGTTGATACTGGTATTTCAGTGAGTGAAGACCCAAGTATTAGGTTTACCTTCACACCAACTGAAGCCGGTGCATTAAGTGCCAATGTTGTCGATAGTGAAGGTCAAAAATTCACGCATTCAAAAGACATTTAATTAAAACCGTCAGATATAAAAAAGGCCGCAATTGCGGCCTTTTTTATATCTAAACTGCAAAGTTTACCTTCTAATTCTACAACTCTCATAAGCAGCTACATGTGTTTCTTTAAATAATGTTATGCCATCCTTAACATCAGTATCATCTCTAAACATTGCGCCTCGGTCTCCGGGCAGATTACTAAATTGAAAACCCGCATTAGCATCTTCAAATTGACTTTGCGTGAAAACGTCAGCCAACTTATCAATCACACATGAACATTTATGTGTTGCTTCATAAATATTCATTTTGCCCTGATTCAGAGCAATACAATCTTGTACATAATGCACCCGGACTACGGTTGAAAAATCATTCGCAACAGTTAAACCTGGCAATGCCATTAAGCCAGCAAGCAATACTGACATACTGATTTTCTTCATTTTTTACTCCTATATTCGCCTATAGATTTTAAAGACTTCCATGCCTAGCGAATAGTTCCTTTCACTTCGACATGAACTGTGAGCATCATACCCGAACTTTTATCATTCGTATGTAAATGCATTCAATCATATTAAGCCTTTACTTCACATTAGCATGCAAATTCAGGTAAACTTTATATTTTAGAGAATCGCTAGTCAAACACATACTCAAGGGCGGGAAATATTTTATGAAAAAGTTGTTACTTCACCTAGATACAGATCCAATTCCAAGTGCATTTGACCAAGCTGTTGCTTATGATTCAGGTGTTGATAATATTATTACTTATGGTGGCGTAACCCGTGATAATGTCACACCTCATGTTCATGGAATGATCTTTACTCGTGGTGGTAAGAACCTAAAAAATAGCGCTATTTTTATTGGTGGTTCTAATGTTCCCGCTAGCGAACTTGTTGGTAAAGCCGTTAAAAAAGCATTCTTTGGCCCAGTTAGTGTGTCAGTTATGCTTGATCCAAATGGTTCTAATACGACTGCCGCTGCAATTGCCCGTAAGGTAATGACTGATTACGATATTACAGGTAAAAAAGTAGTTATCGTTGGTGCTGGCCCAGTTGGTCAGCGTAGTGCACTGTACTTCTTAAAAGAAGGCGCTGCCGAAGTCGTTATCACTTCACGTAGCTTATCCCGTGCAAAAGTCATTACCGATCAAATGAAAGAAGCCTATGATGTTGATGTAACACCAGGTGAAAGTCGCAGCGATGAAGCTGTTGCAGACTTATTAATTGGTGCTCATGTTGCCATAGCCACTGGGCCTGCAGGTGTCTGTATCTTGCCAAAATTAGCTTGGTCGGGCAATAAAACATTAGAAGTGATTGCCGATGTAAATGTTGTTCCACCAATGGGTGTTGAAGGCTTAGAAGTGATGGATAATGGTACTGAAAAAGAAGGTATCCGCTTTTATGGTGCGATTGCCATTGGTAACTTCAAAATGAAAGTGCATCGTGGTGCCGTATCTTCATTGTTTGACAGCAACAATCAATTCTTAGATGAAACGACTATTTACGATATTGCTTGTAAGATTGAATCTTAAATAGTGATAGCATTGAAGCAGGAGACCGCTCACTCAGTGACTAAGGTTCGGGTGAGCGCTCCAGCTCGTCTTCATTTAGGTTTTCTTGACCTAAATGGTGAAGCTGGAAGAAAGTTTGGCAGTATAGGTCTAGCGATCAGTTCGCACCAGACTATTATTGAAGCCGAACCTGCTGATACATTAATCATCCAAACACAAAATGATGTTTCACCATCTACTTATAAGAAAATTGAACGAATTATAGAGAAATTTTATACTTCTCTTGGCCAGTCAGTTCCTAAAAACAAGCAAGGTGTTAAGTTATCACTTATTGAGCTTGTGCCTGAACATGCTGGTTTAGGCTCAGGGACCCAGCTTGCTATTACAATAGGTACTCTCTTGTGCCGATTACATAATATTTCTGCAAATACACATGATATTGCTTATCAGCTAGGCCGTGGTTCACGTTCAGGAATAGGCATCGCCACATTTGATCACGGTGGTTTCATTATTGATGGCGGATTGAGCAGTTCATCTCAGATCCCACCTTTATTAGCTCATTATGATTTTCCTCCATCATGGCGAATCATTATGATCATGGACAAAAGTAGTCAAGGTGTTCATGGTAGTGAAGAAATCAGTGCATTCACTGATTTAGCGCCCTTTCCAGAATCTCACTCACACGCAATCTGTCACTTAACTTTAATGAAGTTATTACCCGCATTAGTCGAAAAACAAATAGCGCCATTTGGACAAGCCATCACCAAAATTCAAACGCTCATCGGTGATCATTTTTCCCCTGCACAAGGTGGTCGCTATACAAGTACTTCCGTTGCCAAATTATTACATCATGCCCAACAACTTGGTCATAGTGGCATAGCCCAGAGTTCATGGGGGCCTACAGGGTGTGTCTTTGTCAGTGATGATAATAGCGCCTCAGAATTACTTGATAATCTATCTCAATATATAGAACAAGAAAGTCTATCTTCAATCTCATTATTAATAGCGAATGCAAATTCAAATGGTGCGAAGATTGAAATCACTAGTAAATAAAGCTTATGATTACACCAACTAAATAACAAAATCCAATATATAAAGGAATTCCCATGGCTAAACGCTCAATAATTCATATGGTCAACCCAATGGTTCATAACAGTCCATTTGATATTAATATGGCAGTTGACGCTGGTTATGACGTTATCGTTCCATACGAAAACATCAAATTAGAAGAAGTGCACAACTTAACACAAGATGCTATTTTCTCTCGAGGCCCTTCAGGCGTTAAAAAGACAGGCATGTTCATCGGAGGACGTGACATTGGTTTAGCAATGGATATGCTTGATGAAGCAAAAAAAGCAATGGTTCCGCCATTTGAAATTTCTGTTTTTGCTGATCCAAGTGGTGCCTTCACAACAGCTGGCGCATTAGTAGCCTGTGTTGAGCGTGAATTAAAGAAAAACTTTAACCAAGATCTCAGTGGCACACGCGCTGTTGTTTTTGGTGGTACAGGACCTGTTGGTTTGGCAACAGCAGTCATTGCAGCACAACAAGGTGCTGATACAACTATTGTTGACCATTTCTCAATTGATACTGCACTTGATTTCGCTGCTGAAGCCAAACAACGTTATGGCGTAGAACTCCGTGCAACAGCTGCTGCATCAGATGCTGATAAAGCACGCCTAATTTCGAATGCTGATCTTGTATTCTGTACAGCGAAAGCAGGTATTCAAGTTTTAAATGCTTCAGTATTAGAGGATGCAAAACAATTAAAAGTAGCTGGTGATGTTAATGCTGTGCCTCCTCTAGGTGTTGAAGGCATTGGTATTATGGATTTTGGTGAACCATTAAAGTACGCAACAAACTCTAAAGGTGCTGTTGCTATTGGTGCCCTTGCCGTAGGTAATGTGAAATATCAATTACAACAAGCCTTATTAACTGAAACTTTAGAAACAGAAAAGCCTGTTTATTTAGACTTCCGTAACGCCTTTGCTGGTGCTCAGAAACTAGTCTAACTTAAAAATAATTGATGCAAAATCAGCTCAAACCAGTTCTGATCTTTGCACAAAGTGGCCGTTTTCTAGCCCAATCAGCCACCCAAGCCGGTTATCGTGCTTGGGTGGCTGATTGCTTTGGCGACCAAGAAACACGCTCTTTCGCAGAACGTTGGCAACAACTCGCTCCATTATCAGAACTTTCAGCAGATGATGTTCTAAATATTTTTTCTAAGCTAACTCAGGGAGAAGAGTGCATGCTCATCTGTGGCAGTGGCATTGAGTCACTGTTTTCAATCTTAGATGAGTTACCTGACAATATTCGGCTTATTGGCAACTCATTCGAGACCCTTCACACCCTAAAAACTCCCCAGCTATTTTTTGAAACTTTAAATAAGCTTCAACTCCCATATCCTGACACCGTATTTTCTCCTCCAACAGACAATAATCAATGGCTGGTTAAATCTGCCTCAGGTCTAGGTGGTCAGCATATTCAATATTTAAACAAATCTACACCCGTTATAGATCAATACTTTCAACGTTATATTGATGGCCTCAGTGGTTCTGTTCTTTTATTAGCTAATGGTAAACAAGCTCAAATGATGAGTATTAACCAACAGATACTAGCTACTAATCAACACCAGCCATTCCAACTTGGTAGCATTGAAACCCCTTGGTTAATTTCTGACCATCACCGGCATGCGTTGAATTCTGCGATTAGCAAAATCACATTAGAAACAAGCTTGCTAGGGCTTAATAGCCTAGACTTTATTATTTCTGCCCAAGATGAACTTCTATTGCTTGAGGTTAACCCTAGACCCAGCGCTTCCGCCGAGTTAATACATAATCAAGCAACGTTATTTCAACATCACATGAATGCCTGCCGAGGATTATTGCCATCCAGTCCCCTAACTCAAGTTCCAGAAAGGCGTTCCTTACATTACATTTATGCTCGCCATGATGTCATGATTCCTGACGATATGAGTTGGCCACTTGAATGTCATGACCGACCTAACTCAGGCACTCTTATTCTGCGAGGTGAGCCTATCTGTACTTTGCTTATTCGTCTTAAAGAACATCATCAGGCAGATCATTCGCACTCTTTTATTGAGGGAAAAATATCTCATCAACTCTTAGATTTACCTTGAAATATTGAAAATTTAACCCCATAGTAAATAATTCCTGATTACTTTAAAAGACACGATAATGAAACGAATAGCACTGTTTTTGGCAACCAATCTAGCTGTATTACTAGTTCTCAGCATGACCATGCGCCTATTTGGTTTTGAAGGTCTACTTGATCAACAAGGTGTTGATTTAAATATGAATGCCTTACTGGTCTATGCTGCAGTTATTGGTTTTAGTGGTTCTATCATCTCACTTGTTATTTCTAAGTGGACAGCAAAACGTATGACCGGGGCTCAGATAATTTCGTCACCGAGTAATGACACTGAACGATGGTTAGTCACTACCGTCCAACGTCAGTCTGAACAAGCGGGTATCGGCATGCCTGAAGTCGCGATATATCCTTCACCAGACGTCAATGCCTTTGCCACAGGTATGAATAGAAATAACGCCTTAGTGGCGGTGAGTTCGGGTTTATTACAATCCATGACACAAGATGAAATTGAGGCCGTATTGGCTCATGAAATCAGTCACGTTTCTAATGGCGACATGATTACCTTGGCCTTAATTCAAGGTGTCATCAATACTTTTGTGATTGTCTTATCTCGTGTTATTGGTCATCTTGTTGATCGTGCTGTATTTAAAACTCAACGAGGCCATGGCCCAGCCTATTGGATTACTTCGATTATTGCTGAAGTTGTCTTAGCCATTCTTGCCAGCATCATAGTAAGATGGTTTAGTCGCCAACGAGAATATCGTGCTGACGCAGGTGCAGCAAAACTAGTCGGAGCCAATAAAATGATTGCCGCTTTACAGCGCTTAGCTGGTACATCAACTGAAGCATTACCTGATCAGCTGAATGCCTTAGGAATTTCAGGTGGACGTAGTCGTTTTGGCCAATTATTTATGACTCATCCGCCTATTGAAGATCGTATTAAAGCATTAAGACAACAATAATTTTGGAATAAGCTCATTAGGGATTACTCCCTAATGAGGTGCTAAAAGCTATAAGTTATCGTCTTCGAAGTTATAATCAAGATTTGCTGAAGGCTCTTGAATATAATAGCCCATGGCATAATCAACACCTAGTCGCCATAATAACGCTAAACTATTGGCATCTGAAACAAACTCAGCAATACTATGTTTGCCTGCTTGTTTACTCATCTCAATGATTGATTTCACTGCAGCCTGATTTTCAGGATCTTTCGCCATATTCTCAACAAAATCACCATTAATCTTCAAATAATCTACATCTAATACTTTAAGGCTATGAGAGAAATCTAAGCCAGAGCCAAAATGCTCTAGGCCGAACTCACAACCGATGCCTTTTAATTGAGAAATAACCTCTTTGGTATGCTCCAAATCCTCTAATGCCGCTGTTTCACTAATTTCAAATACTAATGCTGACCCCGGCAAACTGTGCGCTGCTAATAACTGGTTAATCCATTCAATAAAATTAGCTTTATTTAATGTTTGTTTTGATAATTTGATAAAGAAACGTGTCTTAGGATATTCTTTTCTATGCTCAGCCAAAGACTGTAAGGCTTGAGGAATAACCCAATCATCAATTTTAGGCATCAACTCAGATTCTTCGATATGCGGGATGAATTTGTCTGCTTCTGTATACGTCCCATCATTCTCATTTAAACGAATGAGAACATCGTATAACTCCTGCTCCACACCATGAAGACTCACTATCGGTTGATAATGAAGACTGAAATTATCCGCTTTTACAGCCTCTTCAATACGTTCAGTCCAGAAGACCGTTTCCTCACTATTATTTCCTGCTCCCTGTTCAGAAATAGTCGGCTTGTATCTAACTACTTTGTTCCCACCAGCACGTTGAGCCTGTAAGCAAGCTTTATCAGCTCGATCAAGACCAACAGATGATGATGCAAGGCTTTCTGTTATTCGACTAATGCCTATACTGCACTGTAGATCAATCATCTTTCCCTTAGCCTGAGAAACATAGTCATCTACAATCTTACGATACGCTTCGGCACGCTGATCAACATCACCACTAGAAATCAAAATGGTGAATACTTGATCTGAATATCGAGCCAGTAACTCACCCTCTACTCGTTCTTTTCTTAATAATTCAGCGACGCCTTTCATAATCATATCGCAAGCAGCAAGACCCACTTGCTCTTTTATTTTCTGAAAGTCATCGATAACAAGATACAATAATTCTGATGGCTCTTCGCCACCATCTACACGCCTTACAGCCGACTCCAATTCATCCATAAATCGAACACGATTATAGAGCCCTGTTAAAGAGTCATGGTCTCGAATTTCAGCTAAAGCATCATCAGAAACGCTGGTCATAATTTCATGTGTTGTTTCACGAATGACAAGTTGAGTACAGTTCTCACCTTCCACTTCAGCGTGGCTAAATTCGATTCCTGCTTCAAACTCATTACCCTCTGCACTGACGCAGAGTACAGTTACTTCTTGAGGTTTCGCATCTGATTGTTCAGAAAACTTCCGATAAGCTGTTTTGAATTTGGCATGATCAGCTGATGAAATCATATCTATAATAGATAAACCATCTACATCTTCAGCATCATCATAACCAAACAATGCTAAGTATGAATGATTAACATAAATATGCATTCCCTCATGCACATAGGCCACCGCATCTCGAGAACTTTCTAATAATAAACGAGAGCGTTTTTCACTTTCACGCAATGCTCGCTCATTTCGGCGGCTAAGGCGACGAACAAACAAATTATCTATTTCTCGGGCAAGTGCAAAAGTGAGGCGCATTGTATCGTCAAACTGAATGACATCCTTTGCACCAAGCTCATAATAATCATCTATATTTTCTTGTTCAGATACCAAAATAAGACAAGGAATATCTCTTCCTACATGATGAATTAACTTCAAACAATCCTGCGGAGAGGTTGTTTTTAAACCATCTCGACACAAAATCACATCCCAAGAATGGTCTTTGACTGCTTTTTCTACTTCTGCCAGTGATTCATATCTTGAAGCCCGAACAGCATGACCTGTCCGTCTAATGAGAGCGATAATACTCTCAGCATCCGTCAATGATTCCTCAACTAACAATAAGCGTAAAACATCTTCATTTCTTGTCACTATTCTTATCCTCTTTCACTGAGATTTTAGGCTGGACACCTTCCAAACTCGTCATTTGACCTTCCATCCAATGATAAACCTGTTTATTCAACTCGGTTGCAGTTTGATCTTTAACTCGTATTCTTTCACCTATAACCATTTTTATTTCAGATGGATATTTAATGAAGCCCTTCTTTGGCCAAGCCTTTCCAGCATCATGAGCAATAGGTACGACATCTGTTTCAGACTCAACAGCCAGTTTTGCTCCTCCAATACCAAAACGCCCTATTTTTCCGCTTGGGATCCGAGTACCTTCAGGAAATATAACAACCCAAGAGCCTGATAATAAACGATCTTTACCTTGTTCTACCACCTGATTAAGTGCTTTCCTGCCAGCACTTCGATCAATGGCAATCGGATTTAAAGCAGCAAGACCCCAACCGAAAAAAGGGATCCACAATAATTCTCGCTTTAAAACCCATACCTGCTGAGGGAAAACAACTTGTAAAGCTAAGGTCTCCCATGCTGACTGATGTTTACACATAATCACACAAGGTTCGTCAGGGATATTATCTAAACCTTCTACTTTGTAGGTAACAGCACACACTTTCTCAAGAAGCCATAAATTTAAGTGAGCCCATTTACTGACCGTTTTATAGCGCCATTTAAAAGGCATCGGCCATAATAATACGCCCAATAGCGAGAAAATAATCGTCGTGATAATCTGCAGGCTAGTGAATATTAAAGAACGAAGAAATAACATTACAAAGCGGTATCCAAGAGATCGGTCACAACGTCTGACAAATTGTCATAAACGGCGACACCCTCTGGAATTCCTTGACTAAGCGTACGTTCTCCTTTTCCCGTTTTCACAAGAATAGGACGCGCACCTACAGCCTTCGCAGCTTCTAGATCTCGTAAAGAATCACCTACAGCAGGCACATCAGTCAGATTGAGGCGTAAGCGACTGGCTAGCTCCGTGTAAGCACCCTCTTTAGGTTTACGACAAGGGCAATCATCGTCTGGTCCATGCGGACAAAAAAGAATCGATTCAATCTTACCGCCAGCTTGCGCAAGCATTCGTCGCATTTTGCTATGAATTCTCGTTAAAGTATCAACATCGAGCAAACCTCGGGCAATGCCCGATTGATTAGTTATTACAACAACGCTATATCCTGCATGATTCAAGCGAGCAATAGCTTCTAAGCTACCTTCTATGGGTTCCCACTCTTCAGGTGACTTAATAAAGTCATCCGAATCATGGTTTATAACACCATCTCGATCCAGAATTATGAGTGACACGACGATAGCTTCCTATTTATTCCTGAAGGTGTGAAATATCAGCCACACCTAAAAACAAGGCGCGTGTTTGATTGAGTAATGCCAAACGGTTTGCTCGGATGGTCATGTCATCAGCCATCACCATCACCTCATCAAAGAAACCATCTACTGTTTCCCTCATGTCAGCCAATGTATTTAACACTCCGGCATAATCAGCATTTGCCATTAATGGTTTAACTGCACTGGTCACCGCCACTAATTTTTTAGCCAATGCTTGTTCTGCAGGTTCAACTAATAGACTGTCATCAATTGTTCCAGCATCACCTTCAGCATCATTCTTACGTAAGATATTACCAATACGTTTATTACCTGCTGCTAACGCTTCTGCTTGCTCTAATTGACGGAACTCAGCCACCGCCGTTAGGCGCTGCATAAAGTCTAAAGGTCGTGTTGATTTCACAGCCAATACAGCTTCAAAGACATCAGCTTTAAAACCTTTATCTTGAGCATATCCACGAAGACGATCAAAGAAATACTGCATAACCTGAGCAGTCACTTCTTTTTCAGTCAGCACATCATCAAAGCCTTGCTGCGCCTGTTTAAGTAATTCTAATAAATCGATATCTAATTTATTTTCGATAACAATTCTTAGCACACCTAATGCTGCTCGGCGTAATGCAAACGGGTCTTTAACACCTGTTGGTGGTTGACCGATACCAAATAAACCGACAAGTGTGTCGAGCTTTTCAGCCAAACTCACCGCCTGACCTGATGTTGTTTGTGGCAACCTGTCTCCTGCAAAACGAGGTAAATATTGCTCATCTAATGCTTCAGCAACATCATCATGCTCGCCATCTAAACGTGCATAATAACGGCCCATAATTCCTTGTAAATCAGGGAATTCACCGACCATCTCAGTCACTAAATCACATTTTGCAAGTAATGCTGCACGCTCAGCTAATTGAGCATCTCCACCCATCTCAGTGGCAATAAGGGCTGCTAATTTTGCAACACGTGCTGATTTATCAAACACTGTGCCCAATTTGTTTTGGAATACGATTGTTTTTAACTGTTCTTGGCGATCTGCTAAAGGTCGTTTTCTGTCTGTTTCCCAGAAAAAGGCCGAATCACTCAATCGAGGTAAAATAACACGTTCATTACCGGCGATAACTTGAGCGGGATCACGACTTTCAATATTACAAATCGTAATGAAGTAAGGTAATAAATCACCCGATTTATCACGTACTGCAAAATACTTTTGATGCTCTTCCATAGAAGATATCAATGCTTCTGCTGGCAACTCAAGAAAGCGTTTGTCATATGAACCCGATAAAGCGACAGGCCATTCAACTAATCCCGTCACCTCGTCTAATAATTCTTCATTTAGAACTGCTTCACCACCTAATTTTGTGGCTAATTCTAATACTTGACCATGAATCGCTTCACGACGTGAAGTCATATCGACCACTACATGACCTTCAGTCTCTAACTGGGGCGCATAGGTTTGAGCAGATTGGATTCGAATAGCTTCAGGATGATGGAAGCGATGTCCACGACTTTCACGTCCAGATGTGACTCCTAATAAATCGACCGGAATCACCTCATCACCAAACAATAAAACAAGCCAATGCACAGGACGAACAAATTCACCTGGAAGATCAGACCAGCGCATCCGTTTTGGAATAGGTAAGTCATTCAATGCTTGTTGCAAGATATCAGGAATCAAACTAGCGGCTTCAGCACCTGTTTGTTGCTTTTTAAATACTAACCATGCGCCTTTAGCTGTTTCTAATTTCTCAAGGTCATCAACTTCTACACCACATGAACGTGCAAAACCCTGTACCGCTTTGGTTGGATTGCCGTCATCATCAAACGCAGCCTTAACAGCAGGGCCACGACGTTCAACCATGCGGTCTTCTTGGCGTTCTTGTAAACCATCAACAACCACAGCCATACGACGTGGAGCCGCATAAGAGCGAATTGAATCAAAACTAAGCTCCGCTTTTTCCAAGCCTTGTTTAATGCCAGCCTCAAATGCTTGAATTAGCTTTTTAAGTGCCTTTGGTGGTAATTCTTCTGTCCCTAACTCAATCAATAAATCACGCGTATTGCTCATGATTTAGCCTCCTTGTTTGCTGACGCTAACATAGGAAAGCCTAACGATTCTCGTCGGTCATAATAAGCTTGTGCTACTGCACGCGCTAGAGTTCGTACTCGTAATATAAAGCGCTGACGTTCTGTCACAGAAATGGCTTTTCGAGCATCTAATAAATTAAAGGTATGTGATGCTTTCAATACTAATTCGTATGCAGGTAGTGGTAGACCTGCCTCAATCATGCGTGCACTCTCACGCTCATAGGTATCAAAATTAACAAATAAGCTATCAACATCAGCATGATCAAAGTTGTATTCCGACATTTCCACTTCATTTTGGTGGAAGACATCGCCATAAGTTACTGTGCCATTCGGACCTTCTGACCATACTAAGTCATACACACTGCTCACGCCTTGCAAATACATTGCAATACGCTCTAAACCATAAGTAATTTCACCGGCAACAGGGTTACATTCTAGCCCGCCAACTTGCTGGAAGTAGGTAAACTGTGTCACCTCCATACCATTTAGCCAGATTTCCCAGCCCAGACCCCAAGCGCCTAATGTTGGTGATTCCCAATTGTCTTCTACAAAACGAATATCATGGATAGAGGTATCTAAACCCAACATTTTCAAAGAATCTAAATATAATTCTTGAATGTTCATTGGTGCCGGTTTTAATATCACTTGGAACTGATAATAATGTTGTAAGCGATTTGGATTTTCACCATAACGACCATCTGTTGGACGGCGTGATGGTTGTACATAAGCGGCATTCCATGGCTCAGGACCAATTGCCCGCAAGAATGTTGCTGG
>Ga0105350_10001539_pt1 | contig 14545 bp, 16 predicted proteins | sample EN1Hudsemesocosm_FD_83506 | JGI IMG/M metagenome (GOLD analysis project Ga0105350, IMG submission 83506) | Methane-oxidizing microbial communities from mesocosms in the Hudson Canyon - EN1E Hudson Canyon | ecosystem: Environmental > Aquatic > Marine > Cold seeps | place: Hudson Canyon... | reverse complement strand
TGTGTAAGTAATTGTTTTCACTGTTTTTTTGGTGTGTGCATAATGTATGTGCAAGACGTAGCGATTATTGTTGCGACAATAAACCCTATTCATGTTCCATTTGTCGCGGGACAAATTGTCTCTACTGTTCGTTATTTATAAATAAATCAAAGCGGACGCTGCCCTTTTTTTATGCTTCTTTTGTAGGCCCACCCTGCAGTCGATAGCGTACCGAACGCTTAGTCAAGCTCTCCCAAGCCGGTCAATAAAACTATCCGAGCCACACGGCCGTCCTTTTTCTACCTTTCCCTCCAATACATCGCCATCCACAACGCCACAGTGATGGGTCGCCCTTGACCAAACATAGTCTACAGCCTTATCCAACCTACTGGCTTCAACAGGGTTTCTTTCCACATAGCGAATAGCGGCATAAGCATGAGCGTCATCCAATGCTAATAAAAAAATCGCCCTTGCCATAAATGGCTGGTCCAGCCATGGTGTTTATTGATATATTGGCATAACGCATATGAAGCGGCTTTAACCCTTTCTGCAAGCCCTTTTCAGTTTCGGGGATCACAACTAAATGAATATGATTATCCATCGCACAAAAGAGTGACGTGGTAGGGTACGCAATAATCAGTAATCCACGACAAATAGAGCTGTTTGTCGTCATCACCAAAAACACATTTTCTCCTCTATTACCTCGTTGGGTAATAGGGTGAGGGAGAGTTGGCAAAACATGCAGATCATGCCAATAGCACCCAGTATTTAGCTAACCTAATTTAGGGCAACTTTCCTTTTGACCTGATGTTTTTTTTGCTTTATCTTAAACCACTCATATCCTAATGTAATAGATAAGGCCATGCCACTAAAAAGTAAAGCAGAACAACTCAAAAACACGCTATTAGGTACATTAACTGCTGATGCTGCTTCATTAGGCTGTCATTGGATTTATGATCAGCAACGCATCCATGACATCACCGCTGGCTCACCCGAGTTTCATAACCTAGATCCGGCTGATTACCAAGGAGTTCCCAGTTATTTTGCCCATGGTAAAAAAGATAGTGGTGATTTCTCACATTATGGTGAACAGGCTTTAACGCTTCTCCGTTCGCTTTCTACGAATGAGGGTATTTATAACAGGTCTCACTATCAAGAATTATTCTGTCAACACTTTGGCTATGGTGGCGATTATAGGGGCTATATAGACCGGACAATCCGTGACAGCTTAGATAATATTACAACACACCAACGTCAATCATCACAACAAGCGAATACCATAGCTTTTGATGGCGACGATGAACAAAAACAACAACTAATAGCACTTGTCACCAATATCATTAAGCAGAATCAAAGCGTATCCGCAATTGAACAATCTGGCCTTGATAACAAAGACTTGTCTTATGCTAGAGCACTATTTCAAGCATTGAAAACACTAGCTGACTATCATGGCGCCGATGACGAACAACTCCCTGCCATTGCTAAATTACCTGCACTCATTGCCATCTATGCTGGTGATGAACACTTAGAAAAACTCACTGAATCTGCTGTTCGCGTCACTAATAACAACGATCGTGCTGTCGCCTTTAGCCAAGTCGCTAGCAAGATGATCGAAACAGCCATCCTCACACAAGATATCCCCAGCGTGATTGAAGCCGCTCGCCAATCGGCTACAGCTGAAATACTAATCTTGATAGACCAAGCGCTTAGCTTTAAAAATGAAACCACGCTTGAAGTCACCAAACAATTGGGCATGAATTGTAACTTAGAATGTGGCATACCAAGTGTGATCCATAATTTATCGCAACAAAATACGTTTACAGAATCCATCAAACAAAATATTTATGCCGGCGGGGATTCTTGTGGTCGGGCCATATTACTGGGTGCTGTGCTAGGAAATAGCTATGGCATCGCAGGAGAGAAAGGTATCCCACAGGCTTGGATTGACAAACTTAATCAAAAACGAACTATAGAAGCCCTATTCAATACATTTCAAGAAGGTTGATAACTAGTACTCGACCTGCACCTTTGCGAACTGATCCCTAATATTGACACCTACATATCTGGTGATTTCTGATTTCGCTTGCACCTCTAGTTCATAAGATATAGTCCACAGAACATCTTATGGGCTATTGAATATAAACAGTGTTTAGCTAGGTGATTTTATAGTTACTCTTTAGGCCTAAATCTAATAAGCATTAACCCTGTATATTATCGTGCACGACTCATATAGCTTAGGTATTAATATTAGCTAGTAGACAATAACTTCAGGTATTTATTAGCGTTATAAACAGGCTAACATTTCTTCGACCGTAACAAATTTTTCTCTTGGTTTACCTAATGCTTGCCCTTTTTCAACTTCTTTGTTATCAATCACTTTCCAGTCTTCGAACGTCACATACCGTCTGTTTTTCTGATTCAGCATTGTTAACAAACCCGCTTTACCTTCAGCGCTAGTTTCAATTAATGCTGGGCTATCTTTAAGAATATTATCAACAGTATTCTGAGCGCATTCGCGGTTGGTGCCTATGACCCCTTGTGGGCCTCGCTTTACCCAACCAGCAGCATATAAGCCTTTAACAGTTTCCCCATTACTTCCTAATAGCTTTGAATTTTGATTAGTCAAGGTCCTTTTAGGCTCATTCACGGGTAAGTTTTCTAATAGTGTCCCTCTAAAACCAACGCTAGTAAAAGCGAGTCCACATGGTATTTCAATTAGATTTTCTAAAGACTTACATGTTTGACTAAATGGGTCCCCTTCTAGATAAGTTTGTTCAAACAAAACGCTTGATAACTGTTTGTCACCTGTGAAATATTTCGGATTCAACATGAAATCAATGCTTATTTGAGTATTACTTTTATCATTTAATTCTGAAAAATTACTGCCATATGATTGCATCACTTTATAATTTTTTTGGACTACCGTATTTGATAAGTCATCTAGCTCCTGCTGGCAGGCAGACTTCAAATTAAGATGTATTGGATCTAATGAAACATGACAATTACTCAATTTTCCGAGCTCATGTAACTCTTTCGTGGTAAATTTAGCTTGAATTGGCCCCCGCCTGCCAACCATATGTACGTGTTTCAACTTTTTCTGAGACAACACTTCTAATGCACTCTCTGGAATATCAGAACTTCTTAACTCATCTATCGATTTACTCAAAATTCGTGAAATATCAATTGCAACATTGCCGTGACCAATAACGACTGCAGCATCATGATCAAAGTCAAACTCTTGCCTTTGATAGTCAGGGTGGCCGTTATACCAGCCTATTAAGTCATTACATGGAGATACTCCGGCTAATTGCTCGCCGTCAATTCCAAGCGAAATATTGTCAGGCAGGCCATTGCAAAAAACGATAGCGTGGTAGTTTAATTTTATCTCTTCAAGACTAATATCCTTACCTAATTCAACATTACCTAAAAAGGTGATAGAAGGATGCTCAGCAATGGTATCGAGTGTATTAGCGATACGTTTTAATTTCTGATGATCGGGAGCAACACCATAACGAATCAACCCATAGGGACAGGGTAATTTTTCTACAAGTGTTATCTCGACAGATATACCAGCGTTTATTAATGCATCAGCGACATAAAACCCGCTTGGTCCACTGCCTATAATAGCTACTTTAAGTTCCAGTTTTGACACTTAAAACCCTAAAGATTTTTTACGATCTTCAGCGCCCTCATAAGGAATTTCTTTTGCTTTAATTATGGGTAAACTCTTTACTTCTCTTTCATTTATCTCAATCCATTCTTCTAACTTATCAGGTAAATCTAAGTCTTCATAAATAGCCTGTACTGGACACTTTGGAATGCATGCTCCACAATCAACGCACACATCTGGATTAATAAACAGCATGTCTTTTCCAGCATGAAACGCTGACACTGGGCATGATGTAACACACTCAGTAAAACGACAACGTTGGCAGTTGTCAGTAACTAGTGTTGCCATAATTATCTTCCTATTCGTTTTGCTAGCATAATTATTTGTGTTTTAGTTTTATGGCTTATAAAAAGGAGCGTTCATCTCTAAACTTACAGCCTTGACAATCTCACCGGTAAATAACATAACGGTGAGATTGTCTTACATGTTTAGTAAAAGGTATTAATAATTCCTCAATATACGTTTAATCATTAATTTGACTACCAAACTCATAAAAGCCACCAATAGTCTCATTTAGCCGACTTAGCCACGTCTTAGAAATTAGACCTTGGAGTTTTTTCATTTCAATATTAACTTCTGAGAATGGTGTTGTAGTTTGATACCCTGCGTATACAAAAATTTTACTCATTATCAATACTGTTTATATCTTCTAATAAACAGTTAACTGGCTAAACTAACATCTACTAAATTATCAGAGAATGTTGTTGAATGGCCCATATCACCAAACTCTGCTGAACTGATGCAATTGACTGTGCCATTATTTAACTGTCGCCAATAACCTAAAGTAGCAACCACGATACCGACATTAACATCATCAGTAATTTTTGCCACGCCTTCAAAAGAGCCTCGTTCATTAAAGACTTTAACAACCGCTCCTTCTTTGATATTGCGAGTTTCAGCATCTACTTTATTGATCATCACGGACTGCTCACCTTGTCCTTTTTGTTTCCTTGTATCATTTGCGTAACAGGAATTCAAAAAGCCATGGCTCTTAGGTGAAATGATATTCAGTGGATATTTAGCCGCTAATTCAGCGTTCGTTGTTGGAGATTCACGTGACTCAACATAATCAGGTAATGAGTCCAACTCTTCTCCTGGTTGGAAACCTTCGTACATTTGGCGGAAAGGCCCTGCCACAAAGTTTTTAGCTCCTGCCACCATAAATTCACATTTACCTGATGGTGTGGGGAAATTACCTTCTGCATGACGTGCACGCACATCTTTGTCACCAAACTCTTTTAAGCGTGCATAACCATGTTCACGGATATAATCTAAATCAATACCTTCACAAGTCGGGGCATCCCAATCCACATAGTTTTCTAGGCACTCAGTATCACTCCACTTAAAGTTATCTTCTTCATAGCCCATTAAGTTAGCTAAGCGTCTGAAGATTTCATTATTGGGTATTGCTTCACCTGGTGGATCAATGCATTTTTCGTTATAGGTAAGGTATAGATGACCCCAAGACAGAATCATATCTTCCATCTCGGCACCCATGGCAGCAGGTAAAACCAGGTCAGCATAAGCCGCTGTATCTGTAATAAAGTGGTCAGCTACAACAGTGAATAAGTCTTTACGTTCTAGACCCTTTGCAATTTTGTCTGTTTCTGGCGCTTGTGTCAGTGGGTTGGTATTCCATATCATGACGGATTTAATCGGCGTTTTAAGATCAAGCTCGCCAACGAGTGCACGGCCAAATTGTAGGTTATTTACAACCTGCGTTCCTTCAGGAATTAAATCTGGCCGACTAATTACATCGAATTTATAAGGGTGTTCCCACACTGGAAATTGTAGTATGCCACCGCCGACATGACGCCATGCGCCTGTTAAAGCTGGCAAGCAAGTTACAGCGCGAATCGCTTGGCTACCACCATAGTTACGCTCTAACGCAACACCAATACGGATTGCGGAAGGTTGTGATGTTGCATATTCACGTGCAAACTTTCGAATATCATCAGCTGGAATACCAGTGATTTCTTCAGCCCATTCAGGTGTGCGGGCTTTTGCACGCTCAGCAAGTTCAGCATAACCCACCGTGTAATTATCAATGTAGTCTTGGTCTTGTAAGCCTTCTGCAATAATTACCTGCATCATTGCCATGGCTAAAGCACCATCAGTACCTGGTTTAGGTGCAATATGCCAATCAGCCCCTTTTGCTGTCTTAGATGCAAATGAGTCAATGACTACAACTTTAGCCCCCTTTTCTTGAGCTTCTTTAACAATACGCCAGTGATGAAGATTAGTGCTTGCTGAGTTGGATGCCCATATAATAATGTATTTAGAATGTATAAAGCTTTCAGGATCTAGACCCGCAGTTGGTCCTACAGTAAGTAGCCATGCCGTGCAAGAACCTTCACCGCAGAAAGTACGCTCTGTAACAGTTGCACCCATGCGGTTAAAGAATGCATCTCCGCCATTTAAACCATGTACAAGCCCCTGGTTACCCAAGTAACTGTTTGGCATAATTGCTTGTGGCCCATCTTCTACAATGATTTTTTTCCATTTAGACGCCATCGTATCCAATGCTTCATCCCACGTGATACGTTCAAACTGTTTGCTACCTTTAGGGCCAGTACGCTTCATTGGGTATAACAAACGATCAGGGTGGTAATGCCGTTTTTCGTAATCTTTAAGTTTAACGCAAAGACCACCTTGCGTAATTGGGTGGTCAGGGTTTCCTTCCACACTTATTAATTTTTTATCTTTAACCGTAAATACCATCGAGCAAGTGTCAGGACAGTCATGCGGACAGCCACCATGATATGTTTGTGTATCTAGAGCTTCTGGCTTATTCATTACATATCTCCTAAATCAATTTATAGTGCAAAACCTATTTCTCTAGCACGCTATCAAGTATGCAGATGAAAAATCTTGTTCATTACTTGCCATTTTCCATCTACTTTCAGTAGGTTAAAAAAATCAGTGAAACGATGGCCAGTCCAGTTATCAAGCTCAATCCTTACACTTGCTATTGAATCAACGATTTCAATTTTTGAAATTTTATAAACTAAATCTTTAGCGGGGCCATTTGAATCATTCCAGTCGAATAGAGACTGGACTGGTCCAGCCACTAGATCCGGTCCAACATAGCCGAACCATGTTGCATCTTCATGAAATGATGGTTTCATTTCAGAACCTTTTCCTGAAATTGCACCTTTTAAATAATGGTTTGTTACTAAATTAGTTATTGCTTCATAATCATTAAGATCAGTAGTGGTTTTGGTTGTCATTTTTTTCTTCTCCAAAAAATTATCTTAATATTAAGCAAATACCAAAACAATATCGTAAGAGAAACCATCAGTATTAGTAGCTTTTAATACTATTCTCATTTTTAGATCCATCTTTTAGTTAATGAACTAATCTAACTATACACCGTATATACTCGGGTATTTCACCCGACAATATCTCATGGCACAAAGCTATAACTTCCTTATGTTTTAATATAGAGGGCTGAAATCGTTCTGTAATCGCCGCATTATTAATGCTAAGTCAAAAATAGAAATTTATGCTGCATCAAGTAAATACCTTGGAGGAATCCCTTTAACTTAATTAGCAATACTAACTTTCTTCTTATTTTAACGATGCCTCATACTCATTTGTCCACTTTGAACAACACGCACCCAGCGTTTATGAATACTTGCATCTTCTACCTCAGGTTCAATAGTCACCACATAAACCCGTAATTCATCATTGTCTCTGGCAAGTAATCCTTGTAGAAATTGTCCTTTGCCTAAATCATACCAGTGAGCTTGTCCTTCGAAGTCTTTTTCCATAAAACTGAGAACAGGTAGTTTGATCGGTTTAGGAAAGTATTTATCCCACTTTCCCGCATAGATAGCATCTAATTTTGCCCAACCGCCTAAGGGTAAATTTCCTGCTTGCTGCTGTCGCCTTCCCCATGGCAATAAAATAATACTGCCATCTTTCTTTTGTGCAGGTAATTTAGCTTTTGGGTTGGGGAAATATACCCTCAAAATATCATCACCGTGCTGGAAGTAAATGCCTTCACACATTAAATCGTTTTCCTATGACCAAATGGTTTCCACGCCGGCGCTATAACATTAGGCATAGCGCTTCGATCAAGTAGCCTACTCGGAGCGACAGTGAACTCGCCATAGCGCTGATTTATTTCATCTATCGCATGATTAAGTCGCTCACGTTTATTATCAACTTTAGTCTCTGCAAACAGATCAGTTTGCCGCTCACTGTGTGGATCTAATGCTGTTACTTGTACTTGCCAGGCTCCTTGCCCTTGCCAGCTCTTCATTGTAAATTGTCGGCACTTAATAAACAGTGTTTGACCATCATCTATTGCAGTATGTAATTTTACTTTAGTGTGTAACCAACCTTGCTCTGTTTTAAGGCCGATATAAAACTGGCTCGCTTTAAACTGATGTTTTCTTAATCTACTCGCCACTTTTTGGCTCATATGCTGAAAATAGGTCAGTATTGTGGCAAGGTCTTTTGTTTGTGGTGGCATCACTTTGCCATGCCCTATCGTCTTAGGTTCTTTTATCTTGGTGATAACAGCTTCAGGATCTTTCCCTTGTGCCATTAGCCACAGTCTACGGCCTAAATTACCAAATCGTTTAGCGGGAATACTGATTGGAATATTTTTCATATCGCCACAATTAATCACGCCATATTGTTTCAGAAAATTAGCAGTGCCAGTATTAATGCCGCTAAGTTCTGTCACATGTAATGGCGCCAATATTTTTTCTGCCTCCCATGGTAATATTTGAGTTAAGCCATCAGGTTTATTTAGCTTTGCTGCATATTTAGCGGTGGTTTTATCGCCACTCACACCAACACTACAAGTTAAGCCAGACACACTGCTGACAGCATCTTTTACCCGTTGTGCTATTTGCAATGGCGTACCCAATAAACTTTGACAATAAGTTACATCGAGAAAGGCTTCATCTACGCTATATACTTCTAGGTCAGGTGTAATACTTTGCAGTGAGATCATTATTTTTGTCGATACCTCGGCATAACGATAAGGCCGAGACGGTGCTTGAATCAAGTCAGGACATAGCCGACGTGCTTCTTTAAGACGCATACCTGTTTTAACACCATAAGCTCGAGCTTCATAACTTGAGGTAATGATGGTCGAGCCTTGGATGCCGTTAGTGACAGCAACCGGACGATTACGCAAGAAAGGATTATCTTGCTGTTCTATTTGGGCAAAAAAACAGTTCATATCAACCAAGAGAATTACCTTTTTCCACTTACGATCAGCGTCCATTTTTAACACTAAGGCCATCTCTAAAACAGAAGGGTTCGTATTGATATTTTAAAATCATCTCTCTTGCCTTTTTGAGAAAATATAGAGAAGAGAAAATATAGAGAACTTTCATGCTAAGGTCAATTATTTTTCTCTTAGCTTCTGCTATAAGCAAGTCATTTTATTGGTATCACTACTTTAAATTAGATTGATTCGGTAGAAAATCGCATCGTATGTCAGAACAATCAACGGGGCTGTGCGAGTGGGGTAAAAAGCACGTCTAAAAGCAGCCTCTATTAGTGGCAGTAACTTTATAGAGTAACGCTCATCAACTAATCAAGTATGATTCTATTGGGTGCCATTTTTAGAAATATATCCTCTTCAAAGGTGGCTACATTTATTGCATTGAGAATACGTTCTTCATACAACCAATAATAAAACCCACCTTCATAAACACGATATCGCCACTGGTATTTGCATTGGATAAAGCTATTCTCTAAACAGCCAAGTAAAGATGGTTTCTCAGCGTCATCATCTTGATTATTATATTTGAGTGTTTTATTGCCTAATGAAATATTAAAACGATCAATCTGTACCGTATCAGCATCAATTTGTGAAAATTCGAGTCTATTCGCCCTTAAATCATCACCTTGTTGATCAATTACGCATTGTTTATCAAAGGCATAAAATGCTGTATCTTTTGCAAGTAAATGTCGATCAGCAAGTGCCGCCCTTTCAGCATGATGCTGTTCTGAACGCTCGCTTTTGTCCCACTGTTTGATGATAATTTGTAGTACGAAGATTGTCATAAACACTTTACTTCTGGTAAACAGTGATTATCAACTGAAAAGCGGCGTATAACAAATGTAATAATTATCTATTATGATTTGTATATCGTAAATGATTACTTATAGATAGACTAAAACTCTCTGGAGCACACTGATGAAAAAGATATGCGTTTATTGCGCCTCAAGCCCAACCATAAAACCAATATTCTTTGATGCAACTGAAACGCTGGCCAAATTGTTTGTAGAACATGATATTGAACTGGTATTTGGCGGTGGTGCACACGGCTTAATGGGTAAATTAGCCGATACAGTAATTAAACATCACGGTAAAATTAAAGGCATTATGCCGCAATTTATGAATGAAGTAGAATGGGCACACAAAGGCGTTACTGACTTTGAGTTTACCGAGACAATGCATCAACGCAAAGCACGGTTTTTAGAAGGCATTGATGGCTTAGTGGCCCTACCTGGGGGCTGTGGCACTTTAGAAGAATTATTGGAGGCGATCACCTTAAAACGCTTGGGCCAGTTTACCAAACCTATTGTTATTCTTAACACCGATAATTATTACCAGCCATTAAAAGACATGCTGAATAAATGTGTTGATGAAGACTTTATGCAAAAAACACATTTAGATATGTGGCGCTTTGTTGACGAGCCAGAACACGTTATTGATGCACTCAAGAATTCACCTAGTTGGAATGCTGGCGCTATCAAGTTTGCCAAGCAATAAACTATAATTCACCCATTATTATCTAAATTTTGAGAAAAAATGACTACATTATTACCTCACCTTGAAGTTGAAACGAACCCCAAGCCTGATGCTTCTATTATTTGGTTACATGGCCTAGGCGCTGATGGCCATGACTTTGAACCCATTATTGAGCAGCTTAATTTACCTCATGGTGCAGCTATTCGGTTCATTTTTCCTCATGCGCCCTCTTTGGCCGTGACAATTAATAATGGCATGGTTATGCCTGCGTGGTATGACATTTTAGAAATGAGTATCGAACGTGAAGTTGATATTGTTCAATTGAAACAATCAGTGGATGCTGTGATCGCATTTATTAATAATGAAACCCAGCGAGGCATATCCTCAGACCGCATTATCATTGCTGGTTTTTCTCAAGGTGGTGCAGTCGCATTTGAAGCTGCACTCAGTTTCCCTCAAAAATTAGCTGGCCTGCTTGCTTTGTCTACTTATTTTGCCACTAAAGATACTATTGAATATCATCCTAAAAACCAAGGCTTAGCCATTGCAATTCACCATGGTGAAAACGATTCTATCCTACCGATTAAGCTAGCTGACATTAGCTCAAGCTTACTTTTAGCCAAGGGTTACAAAGTAGATTTAACACGTTACCCAATGGAACATTCTATCTGTCGAGAGCAAATTGCTGATATTAGTAACTGGTTTAGTGACGTATTACAGCTTAAATAATTAACTAAATAGGCCATCTGATATCCAAATGGCCTAGATCACATTTAATCATCACACCATGGACAAGCTAAAGGCTCTCCAACAAATATCCCTTCACCAGGCTGTTGTACAGACTTCCAATACGCTTCTATCAAGGTGTCACCACTTAAATAACTAGGAATCAAAATTTGCGCGTCAGGAAACTTCTCCGTGTAATTGCAAGGCTCTATCACCGTACCATAACTTCCTGTCACGCCTGCTTCTAACCAACGATAGACACTCATTTGCCCTTCACTATCAATCCCTGCACCACCATAAGAGGTCAGATGATCGGCAATAGCACCGGGTAAATACGAGTTAGTATCGATATCAGGAACTTCGGCTGCTCCTGTCATATAGAACATGGTATTTTTCCGGTTTTTAATTATTGTACTCGTTGGATTATAGCGCTCATCAATATAGTGCAAGCTAATACCCTTTTTCTTTGGCCAAAAATCCACTAGTTGTTTAAAGCTGGTCCAACGGGTACTACGCGCACTATCGTTAGTACGAACAAGGTAAGCTTCTCCTTCTGGTTCACTATTATCTGCAGCGATACCTCGGTCTATCAGTTGCTTTGCATCCTCAAAGCTCTGCCCGCTTAACATCATGCTTAGCCGTAAGTCCTTTTGTTGCCATAATATATCTGTTGATGCATTAAAGTAAGGACTAATAGCGGTTGCTTGACAGCTGTTAAAGAAAGACCACTTTCTACTGCAATACTTCTCATCAAAGCCTAATGCAAAAGCACTGGTAATAGACATACAATCAACACGATAAGGTGCATGCCAAGTCAATAATAAAACTTTGATATTTTTATTTACGTGCTTAGCAATCTGCTCACGAATCTCACTAAACTTAGCGCTGCTAATTTTTTTCGGATCACCGGAAATATCTACTGCAACGAGCTGTGATCGTGGTATATGACGTTTTTCCGAATAATATTCTGCAATTCTTTTCGACTGACTATCTGATGCTTTATACAAGACAAGTACATTATCAGCCGTTAATTTGGCCGATGCATCTATAGATATCACTAAAAGTGACACTAAAGTGACGAGTAAAATTAGACTGTTTTTTATGCGTAAATTCATGGTATCCATTCTAAATAACAAAGATAATGCGGGCTATTATATCTATTTAGATACGATAAAATAGCTATTAAACCTTCATATCTATCAGCTTAGTACAAGTAAAGGCAGGCTTATACTCAATATCGCCCGTTGCTGTTAAGTGTTTTCACCCTTTTGGTTTTTGTTTCTAGGTCACCATAGAACAATCAATGGGTGTTCTTTGGCTCATTTTATAACGCCCTAAATCTTTAGCTTTGGCTGACGCTGTGAGATATAAATCTTTAACAGGATCCCAATCCCTTTTGGACTTACAAAAGGTTCTATTTCTAACCTGTCCTACATAATCAAATCCCAATGAGACCATTAACTTAAACCAAGGTACACGAAACCCTGCATCGCTTACAATAATGGGTTTACAGGGTGTAAGGTAAGGTAGTTTTCAGCCTTGTCATAAACTGTTTATGAATAGTGGGTTTTTCTTTTTCATGCACAGGGTGAGTTTTTTCTAATACGGTGAGAGACCGACCTTCTACAACAATAGCTGCACGTAATAAAAAGTGTTGTTGACGGAGATCTGAATCAGACCAATCCACCAAGATAATAGGCTTGCGTTGCAAGCCTATTAATTGTTGTGTCAGCACAGTATTAATAGACAGTGACTCTTGATGAAGGTGGTGATTACTACGCAAATGCATACTGCGTTTTATCTGGTTTTTTCACTAGCTCTGCTTGTAACATCACGCCCAAGGCTTGTGACGGAAAGTGACGCTCCCGACATAAGACTGCTAACACTTGCTTGTAAGGTTTTTCTTTGCACTTGATACATACAAGGCGTGACATCTGCAATTAACTGTTTCACAATACGATCTACTCTCACGGCACTTCCTGATTAGTGATGTGTGGTCATTGTTCTGATCACTAAATGTCCTGAGAGTTCCTTATATTTTTATATTACTTGCTTGTTTTTGTTATCTATTTCGTGGGGATCAGTCAGAGTCCGCCCCCATTGATTTAACGCTTTATTTTTAACATAAAGTGGATACTGAACAATCACCTGGAGCCCAATTAATTTTAGTATTAGCTGCAATTTTTCCAGTTAAAGTATATGTCGCAGTTCTACTTGGGGAGTTCGTTGGAGCTGTCGCTGTAATGATAAATGTATCATCAGCAGCGCCACCAGTAGCTTTAGCAGGGCCAGTACCTGAAACTGCAATACCGACGACATCCTTTGCAGCTATAACATCTGAAGGAATACCATTGGTGTTGTTATCACAAAGAGCAATATTTGCAAGGCCTTTCGTCTGAACACAAACTTCAATAGCTGTTTTAATTGGACTAGTTGCGAGAACTGTTTCTGTAAATTCTGCCCTTGCCGAGTATTGTTGGTACGCTGGTAATGCAACAGCTGCCAAAATACCGATAATCGCAATTACTATCATTAGCTCAATTAATGTAAAACCTTGTTGGCCTTTTTTCATTGTAATGTTCCTTTAGTATTAGAAAAGTCAGCAACCTTTGTTTGCCGTGACAGCACTAATGCAGATGTGATGCCAATACTAAGTCATTGTTTTATAATCATTCTAAATTCAACTATTTGCTTCGTCGTACACTTAACGTCAAAATGTGACATAAAGTGTCACTGTTTACTTAAGTTATGGTGCTGGTTTTAAGTCAAAGGCAATACAGATCCGTTCTTCATCAGAACTAAACGGTAGTGTTCTATGAAATAGTGAGGATGGAAACATAATAAAGTCGCCGACTTCTGGTGCTAATGCTTGTGCTTGAAAGTTATCATGCTTTTTCGGATAATCATCTCCATGAGTGCTGACTTCGATACTGCCTTCATGCTCATGTGATTTATTGCTTGGCAACGATAAGTATATTGCACCACTTATCCAGCCGTCTTCGTGCATATGTGAGTTTAAGTGTCCACCTTGCTTCATGCGCACATACCATGAGCTCGAAAATTCTGTTTTTTTCGGAAAAGATTTAATTAATACACAATCTGCAGTTGCAAAGTTTTGACGGTATCGTTGTATAGCATCTGTAACTAATTGTTCTAATTTCTGAAATACCGGTTCTGGACGTTTCAATAAATTACCTGCTGATTGCACACCATTCACTAAGCGGCCTTGCTTTTTTTCGGACACATCTGCACTGCGTATTTCCTTTAATAAAGCCTCTCGCAGTTCACTGTGTTCGCCTTGAAGTTCTGGAATAGTGTTATGAAATACAAAACTCATCGGATCGGGACAGAAATTATAATCATTTTTCTCATCAAAGTTCTCGGCATAATGTTGGGCCAGTGTCGATAAGAATGGTGAGTTATGTTTAACCGCTTTGAGTGCATCA
>Ga0105350_10001517_pt1 | contig 14661 bp, 27 predicted proteins | sample EN1Hudsemesocosm_FD_83506 | JGI IMG/M metagenome (GOLD analysis project Ga0105350, IMG submission 83506) | Methane-oxidizing microbial communities from mesocosms in the Hudson Canyon - EN1E Hudson Canyon | ecosystem: Environmental > Aquatic > Marine > Cold seeps | place: Hudson Canyon... | reverse complement strand
TAACCACGTTGCGGTGTTGTTGTGCCATCTAGGTCGTTTACATCAACCTGTATATTTGGAAAATCCGCTACAAATTCAGTGACTAGACTGCCGTCTATTGCATTTGCATTGTAAATTGCGTCATCTTCTGGAATGGTCAGTATTGACCAGCCACTCGCACCTGCCACCGCAAAATACTGTTTTGGTAATTTAGCAGTAACGCCAGAGCTATAGGCCACAACTGAACTGATCGTATCGCCAATAGTGTAATCTGTGCCCTCCTCATAACTAGCGTTGTATTCTGCTCCTGCGACTATATCGTTAAAAATAATAGTGTTGGTTGTTTCGTTTTTTATACATACGCCTGAGCCAGCGATTAAACCACTTATTGACGCATTTGCCAACACCGCTGGGATATTTAGCGTTATATCAGGCCCTATATTAGTTGACACAGTTGAGTTGTTTAAATTAATAGTGACGTTTCCACCGCTAACATTTTCAATAATTGCATCAGCAACATTGTCAAAATTATATGTTCCAGCCACTTCGAAAACTACTTTTCTATCAAATAGGTTTGATTGATCTATAACGCTGTGCAATCTAATAACATCATCTACCAATACTATAGAGCCACCGCCCGCTAGAACCGTTGTGCCGTCCAAGTCAATTTCTGCTGGTGCCGCAACTTCAAAAACATTAGATCCATTAGCATTTTCTATCGTCAATATTCCAGTACCAATAAACAGTATTGCAATATCTCTGATTAGCAGGTTTTGAATGAAAGTAATATTATCCACAAGCAATCTATAATTGGTTGCGTCTGTCGCTTGTCTTATCTGAATTGCACAGTTTAAATTTTGATATGTATTGCCAATCAGCGCATCTAGCGCAATTTGTTGATTAGCCACAGTGTCAGCAGCGACAATTAATTCAGGTAACACAGTGCGCTCAAATATATCTCGATATTGTGTGTCAGATAGCGCCACTCCATTAAACATGCCTAGCATATTAATATCTTTACCCCGAACATTTAAAGACAAAGCCTGCTCATTTCTAGTTTTTAGGGTTTCGCCACAATTGCCCACCGTAATGTCTCCAGAATGCAAAGGAAATGGGTCTGTCGATGTACCCTGGCATTCACTTTGAATAACGCCATTGACGATCAACTGAACAAGATTCCCAGCGCCAGGATGTTGAGAGGCGTGTTTCCAAACACCACCCACTTGATAAACTCGATTGTCTTCACCACGATAAGCTGTTTCAGCTACTAAAAAATCCGTCCCTTCATCGGCTGCCTGAAATGAAATGGCACCAGCTAGGCCAACTAAAATTGCAAAATTATTGATTTTCGCACCTTGCTCGTAGACCGACGAGGGTGTGAAATATTCTTTTGCGCTAAATACTATAAGTAGAGATCTGCTTGTGCTAGCCCATGAGAAAGAGTCGTTATCATTTATATCAGATGTATTCCCGATAACCCCACCATTAGATAGCGAGGTAAAATCGACTACATGCTGGCTCCTATAACAATTGTTCACACCGTATATAACAGGTGCAGGCGTGAACATATCATTTACATCAGCTGTAAATAACGTAGCAATACCTGACGATCCTGGGTCGCGTGTGTCGTCATCCAGCATGAATAGATGAGTTGCGCCTAGTGTATTGGTTAAATGATCTCTGATACTCATTATCTATCCTCAGTAATAGTAATGCTCTGCATCTTGCCTTTTCCATTAGAGTTTATAACGATCACCAAGCACCTTCCGTATATTCCTCTGTATCGCCTTCGCTCATATAATCTATTTCATTATCTTTAGTTAGCTCTTCAAATGCATCTGCTGCTGCATCCACCTGATCATCATATTTTCCATTTGGAAAAGATCGCAATTCATCGGTAAAAACATCATTCCACGCGCCCCTTAAAATAGCCACATTTCCAATGTTTAACTGTCCCGCCAAAGGATCAGCCCTTGTTTCTTTATCACCTGTTACGGGTAAGGCTTTTGCTGTAAATTTATTCAACATCGACACAAAAGAAGCGGCTTGTGATTTTCCGGCTTGCCCTGGGTCTTGCGGCAACCTAACAGAACATACTTTTCCGTCACGTTCCGCTGTTTTTAAAATAAAATCACGTACATCATGTGGCCCGCCTCTCATCCTCGCCACATCAGTGATAATCCACATTTCACCGTGTCGGGTCATTTTGACACCAACCGTCCAATCTCCTTTGGTTGTTGCCCCTAAATCCCACGCCCGTACAAAATACCTGCATGTAACGGGTAAAAAATCTAAAACGGGTATTGCATCGGGTTTAAATATATCTCCCTCTGAAATAGTCGGATTTTGCTGGTAAAGCGACTCCCACGACCCCACAAACATACGCTTTCTTATTGACTGCAAAAACTCCAGGCTTTTATGCTCTTTAAAAAGCGGCTCACCTCTTGCCCTGTTTGTTTCGTCCTCTTCGGCTATGGCTGGATAACGCAATACTTTTACATCGCTATCAATATTAACTAAACGCCCAACGGGGTCGTCAACATGCCAGCGGGTAAGTATGATTAATAAAGCACCTTGATCTGAGAACCTTGTACTAAAATCATCAGTAAACCATTCCCAAGCGGCATTCCTGATCGTTTCGCTTTTAGCTTCTATTCGTCCTTTGATCGGGTCATCAATCACCCCAATATCTAAAGACTCACCCGTTACCGATCCGCGAACCGTTGTATTTCTAAAGTAACCCTCGGCATTATCATATTCAAAATAATCCTGAGTACATTTACTGCCTATTTTTGTTTCATGGAAAACGCCTTGATACTTTTCACTATTAACAATCTTCCTGATTTGTAGGTTTGCTCTTACTCCCAGTCTGTCTGAGAATGAAGCATAAATAATTCTTTCATCGTTTGATTGCCCTGCTATCCATGCCAGCCAATCTATAACCGCTGTACTTTTTCCGTGTTGTGGTGGTGCCATAATGACTAGCTTAGGCCTTAACCCTGCTTGGTAGTCATCCCAGAATTGCTGTAATTCGTGAGCTACTTCCCGAGGCCACCATGACTTTTTAAGCTTTGGGTTTATGTGTTGACGGAATGCCCAGAATGATGATCTTGCTTGTACCTCATGGAGTTTGCTTATCATTCATCAAGTGAAACCTTTTTAGGGTCGAAACCAGCTTTTTTAATTTCCGCCTCTATTTCTTCCCTGCTTAATTGCTGTTTTGCTGGTGACATACTGCCGTCACTGCTTGTATGGTCGTGTTTTTCTGGTTCGTGATAACCATGCATTGAGTTTAATTCTTTTACCGCTGCAACTATGTCGGTGTTCTTTTCTGGGTTCTGTATGACCTCTTTAAGAGCCTCAACTGATTTTTCCCTAGTCCATAAATTCTTCTTTGCTAGTGCTGCCTTTATTTCTTCTACCCTTGCATAAACCTTGCTATACAGCCTAGATGCATTTTCATTCACAGTTTTATCTTTCCAGTCTCTGCTTTTTGGGTACGCCTCTCTGTGAGCATCAGAATAACTACCACCATTAGCCACTAATTCAGCAAACTTTTCTTGCTGATTCGTAAGCTTTCTCATTTATAAATCAACCCCAAACTTCTTAGCAACAATAGCCCCAACGGTTCCAACAATAGCAATAATGCCCCACCCTAAAACCTGTCTTTGTATAGCCTCCCACCGCTCCCTTTTTATACGTTGCTCCTGTATAAACTCAGCAAGAAATTCATGGTGCTGTAAATGCTGCTGACAATCAATACGACTTCTATCCTCTAGCGCTTGCTCTACAATTTCCCTAAATTTATCTTCTGACATCATTTGTTATTTCCATGCCAGTTGATCAAATTATTTAGCTTTGCCTTTACATCGTTATGTTTCACAATGCATTGTGCCGTGTAATTGATTAAATCCACTTCCTTGTTCCCCTTTAATTCGTTTAATGGTTCAGCTTTTACAAGCAGTTGTCCTGGTGGTTCGCTACATATTAACGAGCTTGTTGAGCATCCGTTTAGCATCACCAGAAATATTGCAATCACTATCGCTTTTTTGTTTCTTGGTGACATCGTTAGGTATTCTTTTAATGATCGTTTTAGTGATTATTTTGGTTTTTTGCTGCTGATCACTTATTTCATTAACAAGTTCTTTATTTCTTATTCCTGCCTGTTTTAGTTGCGATACAGTAAGCAATAATTCTTTTGATTGCTTGGCTTTAAATAGCGTACTTTTAACTTGATAACCCGTTGCTATTCCAACCAATAAAGAAGCCGCCAGCATGTAAGGTAAAGGCATTAATCCTTAACCCCAACACCAAGACCGCCAGCCACCGCAGTTCCCAATAAAATTATCTCGGTTATATCTTTACCCAGAAACCAACCAATCCCACCAACTAAAGCAGTCGCAACCCAAACAGCACCACGTATTGTTGAGCGCTGCCTCCAGTCAATCTTAAATTCTAATCCTGCAATTACCATCTTGCCCTCGATGTTCTTACATCAAAATGAGTAAAAGTTTTATATCTACCTAAGCCGAAATTGTTAGGCCATAAATCATCAATAATATTTGCAAGTTCGGTGGGTGTTAATTCTTTGCATACAATATCGGCTGCTGTACCGAGTAAATGTTGGCTATGCTTTACACCATCCACATTGTTGTTATGTTCAGAGCATCTAACACCACTTAAAATATGGATAGGCGAACCAATAAACGTCCTGATCTCTTCTAGCTTTTCGATCAGTTCTTGTTTTGGTGCTATTGATTTGCATTTGCCGCATCTGCATTGAAACTCAACACGACTAAAGTTTTTTGAAAGATCACCCATTTACACACTCACATAGTTTTCTTTAAATGTAATGGTAAACAGGTGTTGTTCTGCTTTCTTTTAAAGCGGGTTAAAAATTTACCCAAACAAATCATTCTGCCTATCCATCAAATCTTGTTGCCGTTTAACAGCAATGATTTTATAAACGCGCTGAATAGTAATATCGTATTTTTTGCATAACTCTTGATGATTATGGCCTGTAAATTCAGACCATATTTTTTCATCACGAAGGCTCAGATCGTAACCAGAACCCTTGCAGATATAAACTAAAATACCCCCCCAATCTTTCCTTATACTTTCCGCTGCAACATGAGCCGATTGATTAGCAACTGATAACTCAACTCCCTGCGCTATCAACGATTTAACAACGCTTTCTTTCAGGTCTTTCAAAATTTCAGGGTATCTATTTTTATTTTCTGACATTTACCGAACCAATAATTGATGCTACACAAACCAATAACGCTTAATATCTTTTAAATAACCAACCGAATAAACAAGAAAGTAATTGAGCTAAAAAATAGAATAATGCGAACATAGCAAACAGGCCGAAAGCTATTGCACTAAGTAGCTTCATCTAACCCCCTTACTTGCCGTTACTTTGCTTTGACCGTTGTATTGGCCTCTGGTCGCATAACTTGCATGTCTCGGTACTTTTTTATGTTTAAAAAACACCATTTGCCCACATTTCATGCCTGTATTGATCGTTAAATGATGCCTTGCAGATATATTTTTAAATTCCAGCGTTAGCTTTGAGTTGTTCCATCCAGCACCAGCCCAACCAGCATTCGCGTGGTCTAATCCATTTCTAGCCTGTGAAGACTTAAGTTTATATTCAGCGCTAATGTCGTCAGGTAAATTAAAAGTTTCTCGACTGCTGGCCAGTAAAAATTCCCCAGGCGATAACGTATAACCATTTTTTGTCATGCTAATTTCACTGGTTTCAATATTCTCCTTTTGAGCTAGATTAATCACAGAATTAAAGCGGGGGTGCCCTTCCTGTAAAATAACTTTGTGGAGTGTAATATCAATACTAGCCGCATTAACATTTGCAGGATCGGCATCAATCACACCATCACAAATAAGTTGCTGCAGCTCATCATGTGATAACAAGCACCTTTCAATTTTTGGCTCAATTACATATTTTTCAATAAATTCAGCTATTGTTTTTATTACAAATCTTTTCATGCTTCCTTGTCTTCCTTGATCATTTCCAATTCACGATTTACCGCACAAATAACGTCCTTTAAATCCTGCTCATAGCTTTTATTTCCACGACCACCTGCAACTAATAGTTTCTTAATGGCCTGACCAACCAACAAAGAATTAACCCCGTATATTTTGCATATTCTTGCAGGGTCTAATTTAATTCCACGGTATTCAAAGCGATAATGCTTGCCTTGGTCTTTCTTGTTTTTATCTGTGACCAACAAATCACCTTCTCTATATTTGGTATTAAAATCCCACTTAGGGGTATCAGTTAACGCGTATTTACCATCAAACGTGCTTAAATATTCAATAGGCAGAATAAAACCTGAATCAATCCATTTTTTGCGAAGTTTCCAATGTTTATCTCCTTTTATTCTGTATTCAAATTCATCAAGAAATGTACCTAAGTTTTTATTAAAACTACACCACTTGCTATTCTCTTTTCTGAAATATTCTAAATCAGGCTCACCAATATCGTGCCAATGCTTTTTAAAATTATCATGATCACTCATTCAACACCCCTAATATCAAACTCGATAAACTCACAACCCTTTTTAGTTTTGATCTTTTCTAAATTCATTTTATAAATTTTGTTGTCATTAAAGCCGTACTTTTTTTGCAAAATATCAACCAGCATTTTCAATGGATTATCTATATCGCTACCAGCATTAGAAAACCCAAATTTAATGGAAACGTCTAAATTTCCGCTAGGAATGTCTAAATTCTTAGGCAGAATTAACAGCATTTGCTTTTCGTATGCCTTGTATTCAGACGTTTTAAACCTACGCCCCCTCCAGGCTCTATTTACCGAAAGGGGCTTAATGTCTAAATTAATCACCTAAAAAGGCTGCTCTAAATGATCTGGTGGGTTGTTCTGCCCCTGATTTTGATTATCATCATCAAAAATGCTCACCATCAAAGAAATTCTAACTTTCTTACCTGCTTGGTGATTCATAATATTTTGCTTGCTTAAACACCCTGCAAGGCTAACTGTGGGGTCAATCAACAAATACTGACCGTTGTCACCGTCCAAAATAACGCCTAAATCAACGTAGCGCCCCTTGTTCTCGCCCTGTTCGTTTTGGTATTGTTCAACTTTTACCGCCAATCTTTTAGCCATTTCAATCTCTTTTTTTAAGTTTTAAAATCATTCTTCTACAAAATCTTTTCCATTCGTTACCTGGTTCAAAATAACCACAAATAAAATCCCTAGCCATTTGGTTATTCAGGTTCATCACAAATCAAAACCTTTTCGGTCCTTTAGCTCTATCTGAGCAGGTTGTGCATCTAAACTTTTGCACTCCCATACGCATTATTTCCGCCCTTGGTTTCAATATCGAGCAACTAGGACAGCGTACCGAAGCACTTTTTTTAAGTTTTGGAGCAAACCGTTTACCCGTTACTTTTCTAAACATTTTCAATAAAAAATCACCCTCACTATGCTTTGGCTCAGGCGGGGTTGTTGAGTTTGAATACGCACAAGCTGCATTTCCAGCAATCCCAGCATCTTCCAAAATGGCTTTTTTAGTCCTGCCTGTTTCTGCTGCCAAAATACTTAGCACTTTTACCCAGTCGGTTATCTCAAGAAGCATTTAACGCCCCCTTATCCTTTGTCGCTCCACATTGGCCTCCCTCTTCATCTTCAACGCATAATCCACCCCGTGCTTCACCTGCATTTTCTTGATATACGCTCTTCCCCAGGTCGGATTTTTGCAGATATAAGAAATCAAGCATTTTCGAAGGTCTACTGCATCCTTCGCCCTGCGTTCTGGTGTTGACTGCCATTTGTTTTTTGTGCTCATTCGTGCTTAAATTGTCTTGAGTTTTCATAGTTTAAGTGCCTTGAATTCTTGTTGAAGCCAGCTCTTGATTACCGTCAATTGCTGGTTTTTTTATGCCTGTTGTTTTTGTTTTCATTTTCTTAGCTCATCGCAAAGTGAGTACTGCAATACCAGCTTTCGCTGCCTCTTACGCTGCTTGTCAATGCCCCAGCTTTACCACAGCCATTAACATTGCAAAGTTGATGGGGTGCTGCATATCTTTTTTCCATACTTGCTGTCAGTTTGTTATTGTGAAGTTTTAATCCATGCATTCGCTTTTTCCATTCTTCCATGCCATCTGGACTACTGGTATCAATTGCTGATTGTGCTTTTTTCAGCATATCCAGCGGATTGCAGTCGATAGTTGGAGCTGGTAAGGCAGCTATTCTTTCCGCCTCAATATTTCCTTTTGTTTTTTCCTCTCTGGTTTTTGTTAAGTTTTTAATATGCCCGATCAGATCAGGAATAGTCGGCATAAACCTTGGATTCTCGTCTATGCATTGCTCGTACCCATCAATCACATCACTAGGATGAAACACTGCCATTTTTGCTTCTAACCTGCTTTTCAGCATTGAGGCGGTTTTTTCATCTGGGTATGATTTTCTATATTGCGTTGGATAATCAGCCAGCATTGCTCGCATTAGCGATACGATCATGCCGCTATGCGTTTTCGACGGCTTCCCAATACTTGTCGCTAAAGCACTCATCTTTTCCCCTTGCTTGGTTGTGTTGTGGTTTTTTGAATGTGGATTGTCGGTTGTGCCAACTTCTAGCCGCTGCCTTCCAGTCTTTCATTTTATTTTTTCCTACCATCCATCCGTTTGATTCGTAGTAATCAAAAAAACCAGAAATATTGAGATTGCTTTGAACCCCAAGCTCGATAACTTCCGTTTCTCTTGGTTTTGTAAAAGCAGTTTTTGCAGAAGTGGTTTTTGAGCGCGTGGGTTTTTTCCCCTTCTCTCTTCTCTTCTCTGTATCTGTATCTGTATCTGTATCTGTATCTGGGGCGTTACTTTTTGTTACTGTAACGTTACATTGCTGTTTTTTCTTTGCTCGATGCTTTGCAACCCTTGACGCGCTTGAATCTGATACAAACTGCCTTTTGTCCCATGCTGTAGGGTTGAGCGATTCGTCTATCAAACCCTTTTCAATCAAACGCTGTTTTGTAGCGGTCAATTCCTCGTTACTGATACGCAACTGAAATGCCACTTCTGTTTCATGTAACGTTACATCATCGTTACAACACTTTAAGCAAAGCAACATTATGTAACGTCGCTGATCCGTTTCAGATAACATCTGAACTTTTGGGTCAGTAGCAAATTCGTGGTACATCCTGAACCATGCATTACTCATAAATCACCCATTAACCCGCTTAAAAAACTGCTGAATATAAAAGCAGGTAACAAGCAAAGAAAGCCCCACTAACCCAACCCCAAAGCTCATAATTGATGCAACCATTAGTTGTGGTGTTATTTTTGTTTTTTGTGTCATACAGTCAAATCCTTTGATGATCTTATTAGCCGTTGATGGCCTCGTGACAACTTTGCCCTGATCGCTGCGCTGTCATCATCCATTGAATAAAAAGCGGTGTTTATGCAGATCATAAGCAGCAATGTTTTGGTGATTAACTTAAAAGTAAGCCAACCCTCAGCCGTTGCTTTTGCCACCGCCTCACTGGTGTTTTTACAGTCCATACGTGTTAGATAATCCGTTGTTTGTCGCTCGATGGTTTTAATGGATTTAAACAATAATTGAGAAACTTCAATATTGGTTTCACCTACTGCTTTATGCTCAAAAACACGCTTAACTGCCTTGTTTAATCCGCAATCATCCGACAAATGCGCTTGAATTTTAGCCATAACAATCTCCCGAGGGATGCCCCCGATTATTTATATTTATTGATTACGCATAATTAAGCAGCGTTAGTAAAAATCCTTTTTGGGTAAACATCTGGCCTTATTTCATAAAGCGGAATGCCGTACTTATCGCTTATTTTCAATGCTTGGTCGGTACTTAAGTTTTTTCTACCGTGCCGAACATGAGAAATAAACGGTGGTGTAACCCCTAAAAACGCTGCTAATTCTGATGCTTTTATATCGTTTATTGTTTTCATGGTTAATAGTGTACTAAAAGGTACATGGATAGTCTAGCTATATTTACTATTTAGATATTTATCATTTAGTAAATAAGTGTAAGAATTAAGTAAGAGGTGACTTAGGTGGATATAAAAAAAATAAGACTTACAAACTTGATTAAGTTGATAGATGAGTATGAAAGTCAACGTGTATTTTGCGATCTGATAGAAAAAGATTCATCCTATGTTAGTCAGTTAAAAAACCCATCAAACCCCAAAAATATTGGTGAGAAGATGGCAAGAATAATTGAAACTAATACAGGAAAGCCGCAAGGCTGGATGGATAGCCTGCACGATGAACAGAATGGTTTTGTAGGGCAAGAAACGCCAACGTTAATTAAAAACGTTGAGCCAGGACCAGATATAACAGGGAGAGTGCCATTGATAAGTTGGGTTCAAGCAGGAAGCTGGGCAGAAGTAATTGATAATCATGCCCCTGGTGATGCTGAGGATTGGCTATTAACAACGGCAAGGGTTGGGAGGCATGCTTTTGCTTTACGGGTGCAAGGTGATTCTATGACAGCTCCGCACGGAATATCTATCCCCGAGGGTAGTATTGTGATTATTGACCCAGATCAGCATTGTGATAATGGAAATATAGTGGTTGCAAGACTTGAGGATTCAATGGAAGCTACACTTAAAAAGCTGGTGATTGATGGTAATCAACGTTTTTTAAAACCCCTTAACCCTGCTTACCCTGTTATTCCAATTAACGGCAATTGTAAAATTATTGGTCGAGCTATTAAAGTAGAATTTGAATTATGAAAAATGTAATATTTATCGCTTTGGTTTTGTTTTTAACCTCATGTGCAACCATTCAATCAGAAAATACTGTTAAAAGGACGTCATTTGAAAAAGTCCATCATATAGATGGCTACAGCAAAGAAGTTATTCATTCAATGGCTAACATATGGGTGGCTGAGACATTTAGATCAGCAAAAGCCGTTACCGAGTACAGCAATAAAGAAGATGGAAAAATAATTGGTAATGCAATAATAAACTTCCCTTGTGAGGGGTTTTCTTGTTTTGCAAAGTCAGAATGGAAAATACATTTCACAATAAATATTGATATAAAAGATAACAAGTTTAGAACTAGGTTTTTAAATATTCAGTTATCAATCCCTGCATCACGTAACTCCAGCATCTTTAGCCCTGGGTATAAAGGCCCATTAAATGATGGTGATGATTTTAATAACGTAAAGAAAAAACTATTAATACTTGCCGAAGGGATCAAAAACAAGATAATTAATTCATCAAACGATGACTGGTAACAAATCAATTACGGCAACCACTGCCGCCCACTAAAAAAACCAACCCCATATATAAGTATAAAAACCGCAGTTAAGCGGTTTTTTTATGTCTGCTGTAAAATAAATGTACTAATTAGTAATTATTTATTGACTAAAGAGTACTTTTTGGTAAACTAACCCCAAGTTAAAGATTCACAAACAAAAGAGTTCCTCCCTAAAAATACCTTGCTCCACGGATGGAGTGCTTTTTTAGGATTACAAAATACAAAGGGGTTAAAAATGATTCAGCTTTCAAAAGAACAATTATTTCAAATGCGCTTGTACTTAGTGGCTGTTAAAGCTGCATCTTTTACCGCTTTTGCTGGTGGCTCTAGGGTTTGCCAAGACAAGGCAGCAGCTCATGCAAAGCAGGAATTTAAAAAAGGTGGTTCGGCTGCCAACGCAATAAATGAAGGCTATCAATTCGGAATGTCTGCCTTTAGAAAACAGAATGTTTATCAATTAAGGGGTTAATTATGACTAAGAAAGCCTTTGCAGATAGATGCGCTAGTGTTGAAAGATTGGGTTTTAGGTTGGTCGAATGCCAGCCTTTTCAAAAATACGCAAAATATGTGAAAGATGATGTTGTTCATGTTATCGGAAAACCATCAAAACAATAAAAACAGGTGATTTATGTGTAATGAATTTGAAACAAGTATCGAGCTAAATGGAATTGAATTACCAGCTGTTATTCAGTATGACTACCAGCCACCGGAAGCAGGAACCAGAATATACCCTGGCGCTGATGAAGAGGTAACAATTATAGGTTTGGAGGTGATCGACCCTTTTACAAATGAACTGGTCGATATGTATAGCGAGACACGCGACCACTTAATGACTAATAAGCTTACTAGCAAACTTGAAGAGGATGCTTTAGCACACCAAAAAGCACAACTTGAGGCTTATGAGTGCGACAAAGCGGATTATTTGATGGATCAACAAAGGGATGCAGCGTAATGACTAAAAACAAAGAAATTGGGCTAAGAACCCTATCAAATAATGATTATCATGCGGCTGGTGGTATCAGCTCTTCTAATCTTGGGTTATTGGATGAATCTGCTTTACACCTAAAGAATAAAGACCTTTTTAAATGGTCATCACCTGCTTTTAGTTTTGGCAGTTTGGTACATGCGTTAGTGCTTGAACCTGAAACTGTTAATGATGAATTTGTGGTTATGCCTAAATTTGATGGCAGAACAAAAGCAGGTAAAGAGGCGAAATTAGCATTTGAACTCGATGCAAAAGGTAAAGAAGTTGTCACACAAGACGACTTTATAAAGGCTGAGAAAATGGCGGTTAATGTTTTAGCTATTGCTGGTGGGTTATTCAAGAACGGCAATCCAGAACAGTCTTATTTTGCCGATGATGATGGCTTAATTATTAAATGCAGACCTGATTATTATATTGAGTCAGCTGGTGTGGTGGTTGATCTTAAGACCACGGCTGATATTTCAGAGTTTGGTATTAGAAAATCAATTACAAATTATCATTATCACTGGTCTGCAGCTTGGTATATGAGAGTCTTATCAATACTGGGGTTGCCTGCTAAAAAGTTTGTATTTGTGTTTGTGGATAAAGCCGCGCCCCACATGGTTAAAATTCGCGAACTTACACCAGCAACACTGGAAACTGCATACCATGAAATTGATGTGTTAATAGCTAAATACAAGGCGTTTGAACAATCTGGCGCTTTCGATATTGTTAAAGAAATTGCTATTTTTGGAGAGGAAAAATAATGGCTACTCAACTGCAAGAACAAAGAAAAACCGAACTTAAAAATCACCTACAAATAAGCCAAAATCAAATCAAATCATTATTAGGTGATAAGGATAGGGCTTATAAATTTATGGCTGCATCTTTAATCGTTGGCAATGATGAAAATTTAAAAGATTGCTCTCCCTCATCAATAGTAAATGCATTGGTTGGTGTGGCTCAACTTGATTTAAACCCCGATAAAAATATTGGTCACGCTTACCTTGTACCGTATAAAGGTAGTGTTCAGCTCCAAGTGGGTTACAAAGGTTTTATTCAGCTATTGTTTAGAGCTGGTTGGATGATTAAAGCTTACCCTGTTTACACTTGCGACGAGTTCAGTATGGAGTTTGATGGCTGGGATAACAAAGTTAATTTTGTGCCTGATATTGATAATAGAGAAGAAGATGAAAATGCTTGGGTTTATTCTCAAATGCGCGGGGTATTTGTCATTGCTAGAAATTCAGAAACGGGTGATGAATACTCTGATTTCGTCTCTAAAAAGATCATTGAAAAAACCCGCATGAAGTCTCAAAACCAAAAGGATAAGAAAAAACCATCTTATATCTGGGCTGACTGGTACGCAGAAATGGCAAAAAAAACAGCTATTAAAAAACTAGCTAAAGCTCTACCTCTTGGCGATAACCGCGCTAGCATGGCTATTGTTATTGATGACAAAGCCCAGTCTGGTGATCTTGTGAACCATACCGAAACAGCAGAAAGTGGTGTTGTTGTTGATGGTGATGGCGTTATTCAAGAAGATAAGGTTGATCTTAATTCTGTTGTTTCTGGTAATTAATCAGGAGCATTTAAAATGAAAATAATAACAATTTTATTCATTTTGTTTTTATACGGATGCTCAACACCTGGCACTTACCTAACATCTGACTTAACAGGAATAGCAAAATCAGACATTGTATCTTGTGGTATGTATGCGTGTGAAATTAGAGAGCGAGTATTATTTCACCAGGAAAGGACAAATAAATGAAAAACATAGACTACGACTGGCAACAAATAATTTTAACGCTTATTGGTAAATTCGATATACAAACCATTTCAGATCGTTGTGAAATTAGCATTGATGATGTTAATAAAATAAAACTTGGTTATGTTTTAGAGCCATGTTTTTCTGCTGATTGTTTGTTGCTTGATTCTTTTCAGTGCCATTTTCCTTCTAAAGTTGATGAGGTGATATTGTGAATGAAAAACAAATGTTATCAAAAACTGATATTTTAGTTAATTCATTATCTGAACATATACAAAGCAACGCCGAATGCCTAGATAGATTAACAATTATTATTGCAAATGCATTGCCTCATTTAAGCAATGAAATAATGAATTTGAGACAAGAATGGGAAAGGATTAATAACGAGATTAATGCTGAACTTGAAGAAGAGCTAAGCAAGTTTAATTAAATACGCTAACTGTTGGCAATCCACGTTAACGCAGTGTTATGTTTTGGAGTATAAATGAAAGTTTTTAGAGTGGTAACTGAGCGAGATGGTGAATCAACTAAGCAGCATGGCAGAACTGATATTGAAATAGTGCAATCTGACTATAGATATGCAGCCGAAACAATGGGTCAAGTTTGGGCGGAAATTAATAGAAAGGATTTTGCTTTTAACGATGAAATAATAATGGCTATTGTTGAAGAGCATCC
>Ga0105350_10001512_pt1 | contig 14696 bp, 11 predicted proteins | sample EN1Hudsemesocosm_FD_83506 | JGI IMG/M metagenome (GOLD analysis project Ga0105350, IMG submission 83506) | Methane-oxidizing microbial communities from mesocosms in the Hudson Canyon - EN1E Hudson Canyon | ecosystem: Environmental > Aquatic > Marine > Cold seeps | place: Hudson Canyon... | reverse complement strand
CATCACAAAATTGGCCGATGATAATGCCAAAACTTTATACTTTTCTTCTTTAGTGACTTGATAAGCTTTGAATAAAGCTTCTGCACAAAAGGTAGTAGCAACTACAGTTGGCGTATAGGCGGGGAATAAAAATAAACGCCTGGCCTGCCAATCAAAATTGTAACCCCAACAAGCACCGGAGTAATTCGTTTTTTTAAATTTATCTAATAAATTGGCTAACTCATGAATTTTTGTAAGTACGTCTTTAGGCTCACCAAATTTACTATCCCCTTTAAGAGCCATTTCATATAAATTACAATAACCTAATAAAAACAATCCAATTCCTTTCGAATTATATTGTTTAGGCACTAATAATAATTCCCTAAAATTAATAGGGCTTCGCTTGAAACCTTGAATCCAGGCTAATCTTGCGAGGGCCCAATGCTTAAATGGCAAGGCTTGAAATACTTTAGAATTTAATCCATCATATGGATCCCACCCTTTAAAATCTTCCCCCTCACAATAGGTTTTTAGCTTTAAAAAACTAGCTATAGATTTATACTTCAACTTGCTGACCACCACACGTTATAGATTCTAAAACTTTAAACGATGCTTTTGTTACAGCTACAATTTGTTCAAACTCTATTGGTGCTCGTCCATTTTTAAGTAACCCACTAACAAATGCTTCTACCATTTCTTGTTGACCTTTGTTCTGATTAAATATTTTAGTCTTTTTTGGTTTTCCCTTGCCATAGATTGTTAACTCTTTAAAGTCGTTAAGTATAGAAGATTGTCCTGCCGAAAACACCTCAATATATTCTTTGGTCATCGATTTTGGTCCATTAGCGTAATAGGCAATTACACCAGATGAACCATTTTCAAACTGCATCAATATATTCAATGTGTCATTTAATTGATTCGCATCTGGTAATACTGTTGCTGAAATTTTAGTTGGAAGACTTCCATTAATATAAGTTAGATAATCTATAAAATGACAAACTTCACCTAATACGCGTCCACCTCCAATTTCCAAATCCTGTATCCAATTGCCTCTAGGAATGGCGCCTGCATTAATCCGATACAGCATCGTCATAGGGTTATTGCCTAACGCTTTTTTTAATTTGGTGGTTAATGGCGAAAAACGTCTATTAAATCCTACCATTACGGCTTTGTTTGCTTTAGCTTGTGCTTTAATAATTTCCTGCAATTCTGACTCTAATAAACATAAGGGTTTTTCAACAAATACATTTTTGTTGGCCTTTAAGCTTTTTAAAACATAAGGGCCATGAGAATCATGACGCGTCGCTACAAAAACCGTGTTAGTTTTATCGTCTAAAATATCTTCTTCTTTAGCAGCACAGAACTGAAACTTAAATTTCTCAGCCACACGCTTAGAAGTGGTGCCTGTATTTGTAAGCACTCCTACTCTAGCAACGGCATTGGTTTCTGGAATATTTGGTAACAAGTTCCCTTGTGCATAACTTCCAGCACCAATAAAAGAGATGTTTATTTCTCCCAATTTCTCTACTTCACCAGTTGCAATTTTATTTTTATTAGCTGCCTTTTCAGTATTATATTTTAAGGCGATTCCAGTAAACGGCTCTGCTTTAGAGACCACTAGATCGAAAGCCTCTTTGGCATTATCAAAATCGAACTCGTGTGTCGTTAGATAATCGATATTAATTTTACCGGTTACAATTAAATTTTGAAACGCTTCCATATTTCTATTTTCTGTCCAACGGACATAAGCTAAAGGGTAATCAATTCCTTTCTCTTCGTAGTTTAAATCGTATCGCCCAGGTCCATAAGAACATGCCATTTTTAGCTCAAGCTCTTTACGATACCAAAATGGATCACGCTCAAAACCTGTTGGCACAGCGCCCAAGACTACAACTTTACCTTTTTTTCGAGCAATAGCTCCTGCAAAATTAATAGGATCTAAACTTGAGGTTGCCGCAGCTATAATTATACTATCTGCACCATAACCCTTGGTTGCGCCTAATATTTGTTCCTCAATACCTGTTGCGTTTCTTGTCAATCCTAAATCAACCACGTTATTGTCTACCGCTTGTTTTACAGCAGTATCAGAAACATCAACACCAATAACAGTAACTCCGGATGCTTTTAAAATTAAAGCTGCCAATTGCCCTAACAAGCCCAAACCAATAACTACACAAGATTCCCCCAAACGCATATCGGCTTGGCGAACCCCTTGCATAGAAATGGCTCCAACGGTGTTGTAAGCTGCGTCTTTCAAACTTGCATTGTCTTTTAATTTTACGCACAAGTTTATAGGTACAGAGACAATTTCTGCATGATTGGCATAGCCAGCTCCAGCACAAGCGACTTTATCACCAACTTCAAATTCTGTAACGCCTTCACCAACTTCAATAACTTCACCAGCGCAACTGTAACCTAATGGTGAATAGGCCTCTAGTTTTTTCATGACGGCTCTATAGGTTTGTATTGGCCCTTGTTTTTTTAAGGTGTCAATAACTTGTTTTACTTGTTGCGGTCGTTCTTTTGCCTTTCCAATAAGACTTTTTCTAGCAGCGACCACAGTAGACCCCTCAGTACCTGCACTAATAATTGAATAGTGATTTTTAACAATAACCATCCCTTTGCCTAATTGTGGATAAGGGACTTCTTGAATAATCATATCTCCTGAACCTAGTTTTTGTGTGAGTTGTTGCATATTATTTGTCTATAAATTCTTGAAACCAAAGTTCAATTGTTAGTAGCTGATATATTCTGTAGGCATTATCAACAAACCCTTGTCTGTCATCTTCAATAATTTTTTTAATATAATCATAGTTGAAAACACCTCTTTTTTCAATTTGTTCCTTAGATAAACATTCATCTACCATAGGTCTTAGATCTCCAGAAATCCATGATCTTATAGGTGCACCAAATGAAGCTTTTGGTCTATAAATAATGTCATTCGGTAAAGTACATTCTGCAGTCTTCTTAAGTATATATTTTGATTGCTTATTCTTATATTTATATCTCCCTGGAATTGACATTACAAAAGTGATAAACTTTTTATCTATAAATGGAACTCTTACTTCCACAGAAGCAGCCATTGAACTCCTATCTGTATAGGTTAGATTTAATCCGTTCATAAACATATTAATGTCCGTGAAACACATTTGATTAACTATATCTCCATTATAGTTTTTATTAAACAGCAATCTATGATCTTCATATATAGATTCGATTTCTGCTCCTGAGTCATGTTTTAATAATTTTTCTAATTCATTTTTTTCATAGTATGAATAACTCATTCTATATGCTTGTTCATCTGGCATCGCAGCAAAAGAAATGAATTTTTTGGACCATCTCGATAACCTTAATCCGCGGCTACCAATTTTGACTGGTAAACTATTAACAACTGATTTGATTAGTATTCTAATAAAACTGGGAAGTTTCTTATAGTTTTGAGCATATAAAAGAGCTTTTTGTCTTCTGTAACCACAAAATATTTCATCAGCACCCATTCCTGATAGAAGTACTTTAACCCCATTTTGTCTAGCAGCTTTACAAATTAAAAACGTGTTAATTGCAGCAGGGTCTCCAATTGGCTCGTCTAATGTTCTAACCATTTGGGGCAGCATATCTGTAATATCTGAATTTATAATAATTTCATTGTGGTCAAAATTATTTAAATCCGCGACACGTTTTGCATACTTTTCATCGTCAGGCATACTCTCAATTTTCTTGTCTTCTATTGAAGTCCCTATAGTGTAAGTAGAAATATTTTTATTAATCTTACTTGCGGCAACAGAAATCATTGAGGAGTCTAATCCCCCGCTTAGGAAAGAACTTACAGGCACATCTGCAATCATATGTCTTTTTATGACATCATTAAATTCAAATTCTAGCTTTTCGATTAATTCCTCTTCATCATCGTTTTTGATGTTCGTTGGCAAAGACCAATATTCTTTTATTTCAAAAATTGAATTAGACACATCAAAGGTTAGATAATGAGCAGGAGGCAATTTAGAAAACTCTTTAAAAATTGTTTCATTTCCTGGAATCCACAAATAGTTTAATGATGCAATGAGAGCTTTGGTATTAACCTCCTTGGTATTAGGTACTAGACTTGATAATGTTTTAAGTTCTGACGCAAATGCAAATTTCTCTTGTTTTTTGTAAAAATAAAAAGGTTTTATGCCAAAATGATCGCGAGCCGCAAACACTTTGTTTTCAATTTGGTTATAAATAACAAAAGAAAACATTCCTACAAAGTAATCAAGCGCTTTGACCCCAAATTTCTTATACATTTCTAAAACTACTTCTGTATCAGAATCAGTTATAAAATCAATATCACTTAAATATTCATTTTTAAGTTCTAAATAATTATAGATTTCACCATTGTAAATAATAACAAAATTTTCTTTGACCAATGGCTGATCAGATCTAGAGTTTAGATCTATTATTGAAAGCCTTTGGTGAGCTAAAGCTAAAAAATCATTAGACCAAACATCTTGGCTATCTGGACCTCTGTGTTTTTGAATTTCATTAGCTCTTCTAGCTAATTCACTATTGTTTTTGAAATTTATGAATCCGGCTATTCCACACATGTGTTATATATATTAAAATAAAATTTATGATGGTCTTTAAATGCTACCCCTGATACAGGATCTAATTTTTGAGAGGTTATACTATTAATCGTGTGGTAAAGTGACATATTATCATTGACGTCATACAAAATAGTCCCTTTAGGTCTGTCAACTACATTAGATGCAATTACTGTTTTGTTTAAGTATAGTGCTTCCCTAACTGTAAGTGCATCTCCATCTGTAAGTGTTGGTCTTAGAACAATATCACTGAGTTTAATAAGTTTGATAAATGATATAGGCTCAGGTACTAGAGTTATATGTGTTGACAACTCATGGTTGTCAATTAATTGTAAGAAAATATCATATGTTTTTTTATCGTCTAAAGGGATGTAAGAGATAACATAAATTAAATGAATTTTAATGTTATTTTTCTTTGCTTTTAATACAAATTCGATACACTGATCCAATCCATAAAGTTGTTTCCCATTAACTTTTACTAATCTATAAGCATTAGCGCAAATTAATAAAGATTTATTTTTATGCTTATCAATAATTTTTGTCAGCTCAACAGGCAAATCTACCTCTTTTGAAATATTTGGAGGCAAAAACGCCTCACAAACAGAGACTATAGGTTTGAAATTGATTGGAAGGTCATTTTTAATTTTTTCATTAACGCAAATAACATGAAAAACTCTATTCAAGAAAAATAAAGTTAATTTTTTAGATAATGGCTTTAAATCTTCAAGTGTATTTTGACCATGAAGTGTTAAAACTATTTTTCTGTTAAAAAAAATAGATAATAAAATAAATACAATTCTTAATACCCAATTCCCGAGATGAATATGTGCTATATCACTTTGATAAATATATTTTATAAAATAAATATAATTTTTCAGTACTCTTACAGAACGTATTGAAGGATAATTTGTGGTTTTTTTACACTCATCAATAAATGTAAAATTACAATCCCTGCTCATTAAATCACAAAGTCTATGAATATGAACGCTCACACCTCCAATTTCAGTAATTGGGCCGATTTGTATTACATTTATTTTTTTAGTGCTGATAGTTAAATTATTTATAACTGTATCCTAGATCAGAATGTAATTTTAGGATATCGTCTAAGGTGTATTTAGAATTAGTATTTTTTAAAGCATTTTCCAGTCGTTGTTTTGTCTTAAAACGAGGCTTAAGTGTTTTTACAGGAACGCCTGCTGAGATAACATATGGGGGTATTTTTTTATTTACCAAGGATTTAGCTCCAATAACAGTGCCCTCACCAATATCTGTTCCAGATAAAATTGTTGTATCACATCCAACCCAAACACCATCTTCAATTATAATTTCTCCTTTAAAGGGCTCAATAGATTGATTATTGTACATAAACCCATCATATTCAGTATCATGGTTTCCTCCTTGAATTATGCATCTTGGGCCAAACATAACATAGTCACCAATTTTAACTGGGTTGTTTTTATTAGTTCCAAATAAGGCAAAAGGCCCACAATAAAAATTATTGCCAAATTCAAAATATTGAGGGCTTAGTATTTCTGAAAAGTAACCTAACCTAAAATTACTTCCTACCTTCTTTAATTGTCTTTTTAAAAGAGGTCGATATATAAATTTATTTAGGATTTTGTGGAAAATAAATTTCACAATCTATGGTTTTTTATTGTAACAGGACCTCTATTTATCAGTGACAATGAACTGGCCAATAGTATGTATATAAAAAAATTATCCCCTCCTTGAAAAAACATGCCTGTTAAATACATAAAAAAAAGAGCTAATACTAATTTATAGTATTGTGATTTTTTATTTTTTATTTGTGTAATAGCTTTATACATCAAGAAAATAAAATTTAAATACAATAATATTCCAAAAATTCCATCTGTTTGCAATATTTCTACAAACCCATTATGAGCAAAAATAGCAGAACCCTTTGTATTAGTCATTTTTTCTCTTGCTAATTTCTCTCCAAGACCTATAAAAATTGATAAAGATCCTTCATCCCACCAATTGGTTATAGCGTAAGTAGCTATTTTAAACCTGCCGGAACCAATATTATCAAATTCAACAGTATTGTCTTGGTTCCAAATATTTTTTTCTTGAAAACGCATTTGAAGTGACTCATTACTTTGGTAATAAGAAAAAAGACTAACTATTACAATAGCTGCAAAAGGGATAATTCTTAATATTTTACTTATTTTGACTTTGTATAAATAAAGTAAAAAAATACCCACTATAAACATTGCAAAACCTGTTCTTACATAGGTTTGGATTAGAGCATAAAAACCAATTAAAATCAAAACAGAATAAAATATTTTTTGGGAATTTGAAATAGTATACTTCAGAAAATATACAATGATTAATAATGAAAGTGATAAAGTCATAGATGCCGAATGAGCATTTTGAAATACACCAATAAAACCAAACGTATCAAAGCCATACCGAGACAAGTCATATCCTTGCTTTAATGGATCTATAAGGCCTAATAAAAAAGGTATTGTAGAAATTATTACATATACAGATAAAGTCTTAATAATATTTAATGCTTTTTTATTTGAATAGAAACTATTAAAGTATGATAATAAAATTGGAAAAATTATAGACCTTGACATTTGTAGTAAAGAGTAAGAAAATGAGGTAAAAGTACTTAATGTTACTATTTTTTTGAAATTAAATAGATACCCATAAAAAAAATATTTTTTAGAAAATAAAGGTTTTTTAAATAACAAAAATTTACTAAGAAGAAAAATCATTAATCCTCCTTTCCAAATTAAAGCAACCTTAATTCCTGCAAATTCTAAGGTCTCGAAATATAAAATTATAAAAAAGAGCAGAAAATACATTATGTTTTTTAATAGCCTAAACTCTGCCATTATCAACTAATTTAAAAATGTTTGTAACATCTCTTTGGCCACATATTTAAAGTCATACTTTTCTTGAATAAATTGTCTAGCATTTTCCCCCAATTTTATTAACTCAACTCTGTTTCTAAAGAACATCTCTAAACAATCGTACAAAGAGTTGTTTTCATTCATTACTAGTGCATTTTCATTGTTTTTTGTAATATAGTTGTCCACGCCTGGCAAAGATGTCGCAATAACAGGTAAAGAAGATGCCATAGCTTCTAATAAAACATTTGGCATACCCTCTTTTTTTGAGTTAAGGATGAACAAATCTGAAATTTTAAAGTAATCTTCTACATTATCGCACTCTCCTATAAAAAGAATTTTAGTTTTCAATAAATTCTTACCATAAATGTGTAGCTTTTCCATGTTTTCATTTTCATTATACATATATTCAAATTCCGCAGCTTTATATTTACCTATAACGATATACAAAAAATCTTCATCTTTAAATTTTGATAGGCTATCAAAAACCTCTCGATACCCCTTTCTCTCAATAACGTAACCAATACTTAATATTATTTTTATATTTTCATTAATATTTATGTTTAATTTTTTTCTCAAGTTTATTTTCTCAGACAAAGTAACGGGCTTAAATTTTTTTGTATCTACACCTTGCGCACTTTCAAAAACAGGGATACTATCCTTATATTCCTGAGAAAATGATTTAGTCATAGCAATTGATTGAGATATATAGCCCCCCATAAGTCCATTTATTTTTTGTCTTAATTTATAAAGTTTAAAACCATATTTGTTATTTAGGCTATATAAATCATCTTGACCATACATTGTGGAGCGAAAAACAACTTTTTTTCGAAATACTTTACCGCTTATAAATAAAGACATGTAGCCCTGAAGGGGGCCAAAAACAATTGCTAAATTTGATTTAAAAAGATAGTATGTGAATAGCGGCACTATAATGAAGTAGCAAAATAATCTTATTATTTTATTATTACTGTAAGGTATTCTTACAATATCAATGCCTTCAATATTATCAAAAACACTATGACTCTCTCTTCTAAAACTAATTACACGAACCTTATAATGTAACTTCAAAAACTCTTTTGCTAAATTAAATGCATTAATTCCTGCACCAGATTTAAATGGCAATGTTATAGGACTAAATATCGTGATTGTTTTTTTTGATGACGACCCCATTAGTTTAAAAATAGTCGTTTAAAATTTTTATGTTTTCTTGAACTGATCTTTCAGAATTAATGACTTTTGGTTCTTTAATATTCTGTTTCATCAACAAAACAACTTGTTCTTGATTTTTTATTATTTGCATCAATTGTTCCGGTTCGATAAACTTCATGCGATCAGGAACTCCTCTTTCAATAAGCCTTTCAATATTTATATTAAAATCGCACAACACAAAAATAGTGATTAAATCAAATTTTTGGGTAGCCCATTTAATATAACGAATTATTACTGAGTTTTTTGGTGCAACATTAGAGTAAGTAAAAATACTCAATGCCCTTTGATATATTAATTCATCCCAAACAACTATTTTATTTTGGAATTTCACACCATTTTTGGCTAAAAGAAAATTACCAATATTGACAACTAAACCAAAAATTGCAATGTGTCTATTGCCTGGCAGCCTGGCAGATTTATTTAAAAATTTTACGCACAAAGGTAATATTGGTATAGTTAACAGTATGCTTCGCAAGGCAAGAATAGGATTATTCAACAGCATTGTTGTGAAAGAAGTATATACTTTTTCCCCCTGGATATATTTATCAGGAGAATCTTCTAATAAGTCGTTTACAATAGTTGATTTTCCAGTTCCTGGAACTCCTACAAACTGGACATGCATATTTTATTGTTTATTTCTTGATTAATTGAATTAATAACTGAATCTAACTCTCCATTATTCTCTATTACTATTAAACTCGCTTTGTTGTCTGTAAGATATTTTTTCTGAGACTTTAGCTTTCGATCTATGTCCATTAGCTCATTGTGTGCTAAAACCCTACGTTCTTTCATTTTTTCAAGATCTGTAATAATAAGAAATGACGCGTCTGGAGTTTCAATATTTTCAACAATCTGCTCAATTTTATGAATTAACGTTCTGATAATTTTAGATGAATTCTTTAAATACCAAGGATGATTTTTTAATTTCAATAATTTATTTGGAAAATCAAACAGATTAACAATTGGGAATCTTTCATATATAACAACCCAACCCTTTGTTTTTAACTTATTCCCTCTGATTATTTTACGTTTTCTATCATTTGCTTTTCCTAGCTCTAACATTGCAAAAGAGTTATAATAAAAAAGCCAAGCTAAATAATATTTATCTTTAAACGGAGATAATACTCTCATGAAGTAATAGTTAAAATAACATAATCGGGTTCCTATAGAATACGTTTTAAAATTACCGCCCAAGTAAAATTTTCTGCATGAAGATTTAGCAGAATATTGTTTGTAAACCTTAGATGAAATTGTTGTTTTTCCAGAGCCATCAGTACCTAATAGAGCAAATGAGAGACCCTTTTTCTTTATTGTTTTGTTTGAGCTTTTACTAAATCTTAGAAACATTAAAACTAAACGTATACAAATATATTTAAAAGCAAAACTAATCCCTTTTAAGGTTTTGTAATTAGAAAATTCCTTGAGAATAATTCGGTTTTTTTTAGAACTATTTTTTTTATCAATTGCTGCTGATAATAATTCATAAAAAGAAGCTTTTATTTTTGGAGAAATTTCATTAATTAATTTAATTACACTTATTTCATCACAAGTCTTTGATAAATTTGCTAATCGTTTTAACTCCTTTGTTTTTATATTTTGAAAAAAGAGAGACTTTTTAATAATTAATCTTGTGACCAAAAAGGCTGTCTCAAGTTCTTTACTGGCTACTTTAATATTATTATGTAACGTATAATTACTTAATAATTTTTTATCAATTGGAAACTCAAACTCTTTTACAAAATGATTACCAGTAATTAATTTATAGTAAACATGTAAATGAAAATATTTCCCATTAGAATATTTTATGTAATGTTCAATTCCTTTTTTTTCTAGAAAACCGTTTACTTTTAAAGAAATAAAGCTATTATTAAAAATAATTTCTTCAAATTTATCTTTTTGGTCAATATCAACTAATAAATCTAATTCTTCATTCCCTTCAAAGAAATCACTGACCTTGTAAATATCTTTCCAAACTAAGTAATTAACATTGGCTAAATTCAGAGTCCTAAACACCTTGCCTCCTTGTTTGAATTAAATTTTTTACGCTTTTCAAATCTTTACTATTAAACATTATTAAATTTAAAAATGATATTTGGGTTGTGTTTTTAAATTTAATAATCATAATGATTCCGTAGATGAAATATGAAATACTTGAAGCAATTGCTGCACCAACAATCCCATAAGTAGGAATTAAAACAATACACAATAAAATATTTACTATTACAGAATAAATTGATGTTTTATACAATTCCTCTGGCATTCCTTTAGACTTAAAAAATGAATTCATACACGCTGCAGGAGATTTTATCAATGCCCCTATTGATAAAATTATTAATGGGGTAAAGGCAACGTTAAATTCTAACCCATAAATGTTTTCTATAAATATTTTACCAAAAATTAGTGTCCCCACCAAAAAAACAAAAGCTAGGCCTAGTGATAGTTTAAAATAATCTCTTGTTAGTTTCTGTTTTAAATCGCTTTTGTTCTTTATGAGCTCTGGTAATAAAACAGTAGAAATTGATGTTTGGACTAAAGATTGAAATATTACTGTTATAGCAACTGCTACAGAATATATTCCAACTTCTGTTATTGATAAAAAATATCCTATTATAAGAATATCAAATTTGTTTTCAGTGAAGTTCAATATTTTAAAAAAATGGACTTTGTAACTATAATTAACTATTTGTTTTAGCTTTAGGGCAACATTTGGAGTTTTTTCCTTATTGATGATTATTAAATATTGATATGGTAATGGCAATACATAACCTAAAATATAAGCCCAAATAATATATTCTAAATTCAAATCCAAAAATACTATAATGAGAACTCCTAAAAGAGTAATAAATGGTTCTACAAACAATATTAAATTGTATGCTTTAAATTCTAATAATCCCCTTAATGAAAATTTAAAAATGATTGCATATAATAATGCAATCATTAATATAATTTGAGGGAACAAATAATAATTATAGTTATCTATGAATAAGTAGGCAGTAAAATAAAAAAATAAAAAAACAGGTATCAAAAAAACACTAGCTCTAAATAACAGATTTTTAAAATCTTTATTAGAAATTTTATTTAACCCAAAAAAAAATAAAAATCCTTCTTGAATACTTAATCCAAAATAAGTTGAAATCAATGTTGGTATTAATAAAAATAAAGTAATTTCTCCTTTGCCATCTGCGCCGAAAAGCCTACTAATGATTACCCCTGTCAAAAACGCTAATACTAGCCCAATAAACCTAAATAACCCTGTATTTAATATTTGTTTAAACACTCATTTTTTCTTTAATCCCACAAAAATCAATTACTAATTTATCTGTAGTTATATTTAATGATTTAAACTCATCATGAGCAACTAAAAAAACTAATATATCTGCTTTGTTATAAGCTGCTTTATAATTTGTGAGTTTGAACACATTGTGTTCTTTAATGTTGGGTTCTACTATAAAGTAAGCTCCATTACTATCGTTTTGTAATACTTGCGCTATATGATTAGCTGGAGATTCACGCAAATCATCAATATTTGGTTTGAAAGCCAAGCCCATTAAGGCTATAATTGGCTTTCTATCATTATCTATTTCGAACTTTAGTGCCGTCGATTTAATTTTTTCAATGCACCATTCAGCCTTATAATTATTAATCTCTCTTGCGTTATTTATAATCTTAGATTCATTTGGAAATTCTGAAATAATAAAATAAGGATCTACCGCTATACAATGGCCGCCAACACCACAACCTGGTTGCAAAATATTTACTCTAGGATGTTTGTTTGCAAGATTAATTAGTTCCCAAACATTAATATCTGCTTTATCACAAATCAAAGACAATTCATTGGCAAATGCAATCTGCACATCCCTTGAAGAATTTTCTACAAGCTTGCACATTTCTGCTGTTCTAGCATTTGTTGAGTGTAAATCTCCTTTGACATACTTAGAATAAAATGTAATTGCTTTTTGAGTAGACACTTCATCTATTCCTCCAATTACTCTGTCGTTGTGAACCAATTCATACATAACATTTCCTGGTAAAACTCTTTCTGGGCAATAGGCGATAAAAATCTCATCTCTTAAGTCAGGTCTTGAGGAGTAGATTAAGTCTGTCATCTTCTCTGTAGTTCCTACAGGAGAAGTAGATTCAATAATGTATAAATCACCTTTTTTTAATAGCGGTATAATTCCCTTTGTGGCGGTTTCAACAAAAGAGATGTCTGGCTCATGATTTTCTTTAAATGGGGTGGGTACTACTATCAAATAAACATCTGCAGATTCAGCCTTGTTTGATGCTTTTAGATTTCCTTTTTTAACTGCAGACGATACAAAATATTCCAAATCAGGCTCTACAATATGTGTTTTACCTACATTAATGGTGTCAACAACTTTTTGATTTATGTCTACGCCTAATACATTCGTTCCTTGCGATGCTATTAATGCTGATGTAGGCAATCCAATATATCCTAATCCGATAGTTACTACTTCTGGGGTCATTATTTTATATTTTTTATAAAGTCTACAATTCTTTTTGATGCAAACCCATCTCCATATGGATTATGATTCTTTGACATTTTCACAAAGTTGTTCTCGTTATCTAATAAGTCTAATGCTTTTGAAACGATTAAATCTTCATTAGTACCTACTAATAAAACTGTTCCAGCCTCTACAGCTTCTGGTCTTTCAGTGGTGTCTCTTATCACTAACACAGGTTTCCCAAGACTTGGCGCTTCCTCTTGAACGCCTCCACTGTCTGTTATAATAATTTTAGATCTATTCATTAGCCAAATAAAATCTTGATATGCTAAAGGATCTATTAAAATTACATTATTAGCTCCAGATAAGATTCTATTTACAGGCTCCTGTACTTTTGGATTTAAATGAACAGGATAAATAATTAAACGATCTGTATCATCTTTAGCAATTTGTTTTAAAGCATTACAAATTCTTTCAAAACCAGCTCCATGATTCTCTCTTCGATGTCCAGTGACTAAAACAACTTCTTTATTCCCTATTTGACTTGATAGGTCTTGAATTAATTTACTTGGATTCTCGTTAACTTTTTCAACAGAATTTATTAAAGCATCAATAACCGTATTTCCAGTAACTAAAATAGAATTATCAGAAATATTTTCTTTTAATAAGTTCTTTTTAGAAGTTTCAGTGGGAGCAAAATGATAATCACAAATTCTAGCGGTAATTTGACGGTTTATTTCCTCAGGAAAAGGTGCCTGTTTGTTGTTAGTTCGAAGCCCTGCTTCTACATGACATACTTTAGCTCCAGAATAAAAACTAGCAATAGCGCTAGCCATTGTTGTGGTTGTGTCGCCATGAACGAACACAAAATTTGGAATAAACTCCTCTAGGATTGGTTTTAAAGATTCAATAATCGTAGCTGTAAGGCCGTGAAGGTTTTGCCTAGGCTTCATCAAATTAAGGTCATAATCTGGTTTGATTTTGAAAAAAGCTAAGACTTGATCCAACATTTCTCGATGCTGAGCTGTAACACAAACTTTTGTTTCAAAAATATTTGACTGTTTTTGAAATTCTTTGAACAGAGGGGCCATTTTAATTGCTTCTGTCCGAGTTCCAAAAATTAATAATACCTTTTTCTTCATTTTTTATGATATTTTAAGAGCCATTCAATAAACTTGTGAATTCCTTTATCAATGTCGGTGGTCGGAGAATAATTATAATCTTTGATTAATTCATCCACATCAGCAAATGTTTTAGGAACATCTCCTAGTTGCATAGGGTGCATTTCTTTGATAGCCTCTTTACCCATAGATTCTTCAATAGTGGTTATAAAATCTTGTAAACTTTCAGTTTTGTTATTGCCTATGTTATATATTTTATAGTGTTCTCTTGAGTCAATATTCTTTTCAATAACCTTAGTAATCCCGTTTACGATATCATCAATGTAAGTAAAATCTCGTTCCATTTGTCCGTTATTGAACACTTTAATGGGTAGATCTTTAGTTATTGCCTCTGCAAATAAATAATAAGCCATGTCTGGTCTTCCCCAGGGGCCGTAGACTGTGAAAAACCGCAAGCCTGTG
>Ga0105350_10001507_pt1 | contig 14738 bp, 11 predicted proteins | sample EN1Hudsemesocosm_FD_83506 | JGI IMG/M metagenome (GOLD analysis project Ga0105350, IMG submission 83506) | Methane-oxidizing microbial communities from mesocosms in the Hudson Canyon - EN1E Hudson Canyon | ecosystem: Environmental > Aquatic > Marine > Cold seeps | place: Hudson Canyon... | reverse complement strand
CCGTTATTCAAACAGGTTCAAATAAGTTTTTCCTTGGCACTGACTCTGCACCACATGAACAGCATCGTAAAGAGTCATCCTGTGGTTGCGCTGGGTGCTATAGCGCTTGGAGCGCCATTGAACTTTATGCTCAGATATTCGACGACCTCAATGCACTAGATAAATTTGAAGGGTTTGCCAGCCATCATGGGCCTGACTTTTATAATTTACCGCGAAACACTAACACCATCACCCTTGAAAGAAAGCCATGGAAAATCCCAGACACTATCACACTACCTAACGGCAAACCTATCGTACCATTTTATGCTGGAACACAAATTAACTGGTCACTGAAATAAGTTTAAGAAACTTTTGTAGTTTATTGAATTAAAATCATATTTAAGCTTACACTAGCGCTTTCGCTAATATCATTAGCGTTTTCAAAATTTTATTGTAGAAATGCTGAAGCAGACTAGACTTATGCTTAAATATTGTTATGAAATAATTAATAACTCTCTTCTCAGGATAGTAAAGGTTAATCAATGAAGTACGAATATGCTTGGCTCCTGTTTTTACAGGTATTGGCAACTTTATGGCTAGTCATTGACCCACCAATTCCTGATTATATTCTCGCACCCTTAGTTTTTTCCACAATGATTGTGGGTTTCATGGTATGGCAACGTATTGAGCGCTCACTTGTGCCCTTTAACGAAACCCCCAGAGCTAAACGAGCACTAAGAGAAAAAAATGCTCAGATTGGTATTCTTGCAAAAGTAGAACAAATGATGCACTTGCAAATGGGAGTAGTTGCGGAAGTAACATCTGATGCAGAAAAACTTACCCACATTAAGGCTGATGAATCTGCACAAACCGCAGAAATTTTAGCTGCTGCTAACCGGCTTGCAAAACAATTATCAAAATCTCTGGAGGATCAGATTGAACCAAGCCAGAGAGAAGACCTAAACACCTTCGGCGACATTTCTAATTTAGCACTAAAAAAACTAATTCAACAATTCGAAGGTATACAAGCAGCGTCTATCACACTTAACCAGAATTTTGACAATATCGATGCGCGCTTCCAAGAAGTTGTCGAACACTTAGATGACATCAATAAAATCAATTCCCAAACAAATCTTTTAGCTTTAAATGCAGCCATCGAAGCTGCAAGAGCAGGCGATGCAGGTAGAGGTTTTAGCGTAGTCGCTGATGAAGTAAGAACACTATCGATCCGTACAGATGACTTTAACAATAAAATTAGCGCCAAATTAGCCGAAACTGAAACCATGTTTAAAGAATCTGTCGAGTGTCTAGATATTGCCGCTCAAGCAGACCTAACGACAACGCATCAATCAATGCAAGAGCTATTAGATTTATGGGAAAACATCAAACCAGTCAACCCTGAAGATAAGCCTCATTTTACGTATATAGAGGGCTTAAAGGGCGAACTAGCCCAACTCACGTCTAACGCACAAGAAGATAGTATTGCCAACAACAACATTCAAGAGAAGGCTATTACTGCATCCAAGAATTCCGAAAGATTTGATAAATTCTACACCCCTATACTGAAAGACTTTACAGAGCTCTTCGCCTGTGAAGATGAAGATAAGCAAGAAGAATTACGTCACAAACTCACGCAAAAAATTCACCAATTAAAGTAATTATCCCCCCTCAATACTATTAAGTAATGGTAATATCCACTATTCACACAATTTGTAAACTTTTGTTACACTTAAGGATACAAAGATATTGAGTATTTATGAAATAAGCATCCAAGACTGGTTATCTTCATCTGACTTTAAACAATGGCATAGCCCCCTGCTATCAATATCATAACTTTTATCTACTTATAGACTGCGAATGGCTGAATTATACAATAGAACACACAACATTTATGGCATAACTCTGTTATCTCTGACGCTATTGCTAACGGCCTGCAATCGATTTGATAATGCTAATAGTGCCGATAACACCACTGATGGCACGTCAGGCAATGCTATAAAAGGTTTAATTTCAGAAGGCATCGTCAGTATTTTTGAAATAGAAAATGAATCCACTACCTTAATAGATACTACTAGAACAGACTCCAGCGGCAACTTTACCACCACGTATTCACCTAACGACAAGCAAATAGGCCTCTTAGAACTTACAACTGACGACCAAACATACATGGTCTGCGATTTATTTTCCGGCTGCATTGAAAGTGGCAGCGGAGCGCTTATTCCTTTCGGAGAACATGTCTCGCTACCGGCTCACTTCAAATTATCGGGCATTATCATCCGCGATACAGATACTCAGGCAAGCCAAGCATACTTATCACCACTAAGTCATATCATCACATCTATGGCAAAACAACATTCAAACGGACTATCACAAGAAAGTATAGAAATTGCCTCAAGCCAGCTAGCTAGCGTCTTCGGCTTAGACTCACACCCTCTGCATATTAAAACACCAGATATTACCTCTCTCGACACGCTGCAGACTTTATCCGAACAAGCGTTATATCAAGGAATACTAGGTGCAGCACTATACTCAGAGTCATTATCTTTGGACTGGGCAGAAGGCAGCATAAACTTAGATAATTTATCTTTAACCGATATATTCCTTCAAACATCTGAACTAGCCTCTCAACTAGCCGCACAAGAAGAAAACATAGACTCTCAATATACATCCACTCTTTCTTCCATCAGCTCTGCAGCCTCAGAAAAATATACCAATTTAAGCAGTATCGACTTGGTTATTCTTTTAGAACCACAGTCCACTACAGTTAACGAAGGTGATTCATTATCACTTTATGTTCAGGCTAACGGTGAAGGAACCTTACATTATCAATGGCAGAAAGATAATCAAGACCTCCCTAACACCGACGCGTCTAGCCTTAGCATCTCTTCCGCAGCTATTGACCACTCAGGAGTCTACCGAGTAATCATTACTAATGACGTCGGATCAATATCATCACTTCAAGCACTTGTTACTGTGAATGAAGTTATTTCTGAGGTGATAATTACAGAAGGGCCTGCTTCACAGAGCGTAGTCGAAGGTGATACAGCAACTTTTTCGGTTGAAGTGTCAGGCGATGGCCCATTTAACTACCAATGGCAAAAAGAAGGATCCGTAATTCCCAGCGCGACCCAAAGCGAACTAACAATTAATAATAGCACCAAGTCTGATGAAGGCAGCTATCGAGTTACTGTCAGTAATTCCAATAGCGAAAAAAGCTCTGACTTTGTTAATTTATGGGTGAGTACGCCGGTTTCTCCAGTCTCTATAAACGCACAACCACAAAATCAAGTGATCAATGAAGGTGCCAGCGTTTCATTTACCGTAACAGCATCGGCCGGTGGCTTTATCAGTTATCAATGGAGCAAAAGCGGCACCCCTATCAACAATGCTTACGATGCTACTTATACTATCGACTCTACATCAATGAGTGACGCTGGGATATATGAAGTAATGGTTACCAATAGCCAAGGAAGCATCTCATCTGAGAGCGCAACTCTGGTCATAATTCAACAAGGTGTTCCAGTATCTATAATTCAACAACCAAGATCACAAAGTGTCACTGAGGGAAATAACGCTAGCCTGACCGTTCAAGCCTTAGGCGACGGCCCAATCACTTATCAATGGATCTTCAATGGTTCAGAAATCCTCAATGCAACCCAAGCAACTTATTCAATTGATGATGTAACAAGCTTTAACGGGGGCATATATAGCGTAAATGTCACCAACCCTGTCAGTACAGAGCTATCCCTATCAGCATTATTAACGGTTAGTAAACGCCCTTCCGTACTAATTACTTGGAACCGCCCAACAGAGCGCGAAGATGAGAGTGAGCTGTTGATCGATGATATATCAGGCTACCAGATTCAATACGGGTACGCTGCTGACCAATTATCGGAGAGTTTGACAGTCACTGACCCCTTGGCGCTAAGCCAGACACTTTCAAACATCAATTCTGGCGTGTTGTATTTCAGGATAGCTACTATTGATCACAACGATCAACAAGGCGGGTATTCGGACATCACTTCAGCAACCATTCCTTAATATTTCCCGTACCTTAGATTCCGCTTAAGGTACGCACAACAAAACTACCATAAACTTATCTAAAAGTGACCACTCAAAAGATATAAACCAATCGCCCTCTATTTTCTGATATCTATTTTAGAACCGAGAGAGAGGTAATTCTCTTAGACAAGATGATAAAACTTTTGAGCAGGAAGCTCCTGTTAAGCTAAACTCAAAAGCCGATCAAGGAAGTCAGCAAACTAAACCGCACTATCGCTATAGACTTCAAGGTGATCTTCTTCACCATCTTTTATAAAGTAGTATGATAGAATCGGCAGTAATGTCAGCGATCCAATCATATTCCAAAGGAACATAAAGGTCAGTAGTATCCCCATATCTGATTGAAATTTTATCGGCGAGAAAGCCCAAGTAGTCGTTCCAATCGCAAGTGTCATGCCAGTAAAAGCAACCGCTTTACCCGTAGAACGTAAAGTATGAAAGTACGCCTTTTGTAATGTCATCCCCTCATCAAGCAACTCTTCTAAGCGACTATATATATAAATCCCATAATCTACTCCCAACCCGACACCTAATGCAATAATTGGGAGCGTAGACACCTTAACGCCAATACCAAGGTATGCCATCAACGCAGTACAAAGCACAGACGTCATCATCAAAGGCATCACAACACAAATCACCGCCCTCATTGAGCGATAGGCTATCAGAACCATTAACGCGACAACTAAGTATACAGCCGCCATCATGAAAACTTGCGACTCTTCTATTATCTGGTTAGTCGCTGCTTCTATTCCGGCATTCCCTGCCGCAAGTAGAATATCAACTCCTTCAACGGAAGTTTCCAAATTGAATGACTCAACCACGTCGACCGTCCGCTGCAAAGTGCCTGACTTATGATCATTCAGAAAGATCAATACGGGTGACAAGCTACAGTCACTATTAACCAAAAATGAAGGCGCCTGCTGCAACGATGTATCAATTATTTTCTGATTTCTTGATAGCTCAAACCACTTAAAACTTCCCTCGTTAAAGGCCTTAGTAACAGCCTTTGAGACATTAACAATAGACACACTTAGCTGAACACCCTCAGTATGATTCAACTCCCACTGAAGTCGCTCCATTAAGTCCATCACCTCATATGAGACACACTTTTCTGGTGGCGAAGTAACCATCAGAACCATGACATCCGCACTCGTTGAATAATTGGTGGTAATGAAGTCATTATCGAGGTTATAGCGCGAATCCGGATGAAGCTCAGGTGCACCGGCATCCAGCTCACCTATCTTCAAATCCTGAGCGACAAATAACCCCATCGCTAAAGCAATTTGTGCCACAATTATAAAAACCAAAGCATATTTATGAGTCGACATCTGCGCGAGAGCACCCCAAATAGGGCTTGGGTTTTTTTCTACGAACTGTACATGCTTGATGCCATAATTCGACACCCCAAGGTACGACATGACAATAGGCAACAAAACCATATTAGTAATAATAATACTAATAATGCCTACACTGGCGCCAACTGCCAGATCCTTAATAACATCAACTTCTATCAATATCAGGGTAAAAAAACCAATTGCATCACTAATTAAAGCAAGCATTGCAGGAACATAATGGTGTCGAAAGGTTTTTTTCGCCGAAACAAGTGATGAATTTCCGACACTCGCCTCATGTGACATACCATTAATATATTGAACACCATGACTAATGGCGGTTGCAAAAACAATAAAAGGAATAAGTACAGAGTAGGGATCAAGACCATAGCCCATACTATGCATAATGCCCATTTGCCATGCTACTGCGATAGTTGAACATATTACGGTACTGATTGTACTGATATAACAACGAGAATAATGAAATAGCAAAACACTTGTAATTAACACCGCTATCGCAAAAAATAAAACGATAGCTGAGAAGCCTTCTATTAAATCACCTATTTTTTTCGCAAAACCAACTATTTGAATATTTACAATAGAACCCTCGCCAGCGAACTTACTTCTAACCTGCTTTTCGAGTACTCTTGAAAAATCCAAATAGTTTAGACGCTCCCCTGTTTCTGGATTTTTATCCATTAAAGGTACGTAGACTATTGATGATTTAAAGTTATTAGCCACTAGCCGCCCGAGCTCTCCTGAGCGAAGTATATTCTGGCGCAACTGATCTAAACTTTGAACGCTTCCATCATAAGAGTTCGGGATAACAGTTCCACCTTGAAAACCATCCTCTGTCACCTCAACCCACCTAACATTAGGCGTCCATAATGACTTCAAGCCAGAGCGATCAACACCTGGAAGGTAAAAAACCTCATCACTAATTTTCTCTAAAAGAGCTATATAATCAGCAGAGAATATGTCCCCCTCTTTGGCTTCTACCGAAATCCGAATAAAGTTAGCCAAGTTTTCTAGGTCATCACGATGATCTAGAAAGTTCATTACATAAGGGTGTTCAAGCGGAATCATTCGTTCTAAACTTGCATCCGGCTTAATTTTGCTCGCTTGGAAAACCAAAATGCAGGTAATCATTAAAAAGAGGGCCAGCGTAATAGGCCTGTAATTAAAGACCCAGCCTTCGATCAAGCGCTCTGCAAGATGGGCACCCAAAGACTCTTCGGCTGATTCTTCACTTAAATCTTCGCTTGAAACATCTTTACTCATTATTATTTTAGCCATCCCGCCTTTTTAGCCTTACTTCAATGCAAACTCAATTCCTTGGTCACTAATTAACATTAAATCTTGACCACCTGAATTTCCAACACCTAAATATGAACGATAATTATTCTGCCGTAACCTTGAAAAACTATTACCCTTATCTGTACTTTCAAACACAACGCCTGAATATCCCACTAAAAATGTAGAACCTTTATCATCACGGGTTGAAGATGTAATAGCCGTTTCAATGCCTAAGTCAACTTTATCCCAACTCTGCCCAGCATCTTGAGAACGATAAACATTACCCTTCATCCCATAAACCAGAGCATCTCCTTCTGCAAATAACGCTTGCACCCCGAAATAAGAGCCCTGATATGGTGCATATAGCGCCTCCCACTCGAGACCATCATCATAAGACGCAAATAAAGTACCCGCCTCACCCGCAATTAATATAGTAGAGCCACCAATGCCCTGTATTGCATTTAAATGATACCTATCCATATTTTCTAAACGATGTGAAGCAACCTTCCAGTTTTCACCGCTATCTATGGTGGTAAAAAATAAACCGTAAGCGCCAATTACATAACCTTCCTTGTCATTTTTAAACCAAACATCTAAGAATGGGTTAGCTGGACCCAGCTCCTTCTCATACTCTGCATCCGACACGGCAAATTCTGCGTCTTCCAGATCATAGGCAAGGTCCTCTTTTTCGTATTCATCCGCTAGATCATACCGACCCTTAATTTCTGAATATTTACCTTTAGCCTCTAAATAGAGCGCATCAACCACCTTATACCCATCATATTGTATTTGCCAGGTTTCACCACGATCCTTACTGACAAGTATAATTCCACCATGCCCAACAGCCCAACCGATATCCTCACTAGGAAAATATAGGGCAGTCAATGTCGAAGAGACAGGCACCAATGCTTGCTGCCAAGTGCTTCCATTATCATCTGAGAAAGCTATAAGTCCAGCAGCACCAACAGAAAATAAACGCCCGCCAACTAACTGAATATCGAGAAACAATGATTTTTCTATGTTTGCATAATGTTTTGATGGCGTGACTAGCCGATCTTTCATTGCCGCCAACCCAATGGATGAAAAAACCATCAAACTAATCAGCAGTAAAATGCGCCTTTCTCTAAAGATATTGAACTCCTGATATTCTCTTGGAAAAATAGAAACATATGGTTAAACTTAGCTCATCAAATCAAATATGAAAACTAATTATGTCTTATATACAAACCCGTGATGGCGAACAAATTTTTGTACGAGACATTGGCAAGCGTTCTAAGCCAGATCACCCCACCATAATTCTTCTTCATGGGTTTGGTATGCAATCCCTTCACTGGCTCCCTTTTGCTGCGCCTTTGGCGCTTAAATATCGTTTTTTAATACCCGATTTACGTGGATTCGGCCAATCACATTTAGTCACGCACAACCAACCGTGTGTGATCAGTAATTACGCAGATGACCTCGACGATATAATAAGCCACTTCAAACTAAGCAATTTTAAACTGGTCGGTATCTCAATGGGTGCCTTTGTAGCACTTCAATACCAAGGAACATATGGAACAGATAAAATATCTCATTACCTACATATCGACCAAAGCCCAAAATGCATTAATGGAAAGTCATGGCAATGGGGGCTTTTTGGCGACGAAAATCAGGACCGATTGTCTCGCGCATCCACGTTAGTTAATAACTTAACACCTTATGTTAAGTCCAAAACACCTTACGACCTACTTCCGATAAATTTACGAAATCAATTGTGGCGTGACTTAGGTGACTTTTTCGCTAGTGCACTTTCACGCACCTCACATAAAAAACTTGCACGCAAAATTTGCTCCAAAGAAAAACTTATCTGCCGCCTTATGCCTGTAAATAATTGGCCAACCTACATTCATTGCCTAAAAGCATACATAGAACAAAACTATGATATGCAATCGATTCTAGAACGCATTGATACACCTATATCCCTTCTTGTGGGCATGAAGTCAGAAATGTACCCTTGCGGAGGGCAACTAAGAATCGCTGACTATCACTCTGATTGTGAAATTATCCCTTTCCAAAACAGTGGGCACACACCATTAATAGACCAACCATTTCGTTTCTTTTACGAACTCAAACGATTTGCAGGCCTGTAATTATCTAATTTGAGATCCAAAAACAATAAATTTTATATTTATAATGAACTCAACTAGATAATCGACTTACATCGCATATACTCTTAATGAGAAAAGCAAGCGAGACCTCACTGAGTATAATTAACAGGTATTTAGAATGAGCAATAGAACATGCCCACACTGTGAACAAGAAGTAGGCGCATTTAGATTGTTAACATGGGGAACTAGTAAGCATTACAAATGTCCTCATTGTGAGAAATCACTTAAGATGAACGCTTCATCTAAAAGGTCTATCATTTATGCTTACTTGCTTTTACTTTTGCCAGCCGCATTATGGCATCGAACTGGCGGCGTGATGATCACATCCTTATCACTTGCAGGTGTTCTTATTCTCATTACTTTCTTAACGATTATAATGCAAGATATCAGTAGCGCTGAGACTGAGGTTTAGCACTTAAGCCTAGCTCAATTAATTTCCTGCACTAATAGCCAGGGTTTTATCACAACAGTCCAAAGTGAATCGTCTTTATTGAACCACGTTAAAGCCTGCTCATCACTTACTTTTTCAACATTACCAGCTGAAAGCCACTGCTCAAAGAGAGGGGCATTATCAGCCGCAACCTGCTTTGCGACCATCAACAGATCAAGTGAAGAGGAAACATGAAGAACAAGCCCTTGAGCAAAAAATGGCTGTAACTCACGCCAAGGTGCTTTAGCTGTCTCTAAATTCAATTTTGAGCTTATATTCTGAAGATCTTCTGTCATTTATTTCCGCAACACTTCATATCACTGGTACATGACAACTTATCAAGATGCCATTGTGGGTTGAACCAAATCTTCTATATAGCTTGCAACTATGTCGGTACGATGCATTTCAATTTGAGCTATAAAACGATTCACAATACGTTCAGGGTGAGGAAATAATTTCGCATCACCTACTAAACCAAACTGTATCTGGCCAGCATAGCTCATAATACTTAAGCCTAAACCCAAGTCTCCAGTCTGAGGAACCCAGAACATTTGCTCTTTAATTTTAGCCCCAGCTAAATAACGCGTTTGTTTAGAGCCGGGCACATTTGATAATACTGCAGTAGTTTTATTTCCAAAGCTTTCAAGTAATGTTTTTTGAATTGTTTTGGGCATCATTCCGGATGCGTATAATATACCAAAAGATAAAGCTGGTTGAAGAGATTGCTTCAATGCAATCATATCATGCTTAATTTTATACACTCTCTCAAGTGGGTTCTCTATTCCAACAGGCAGTGGTACAAAGACCGTACCAAAATAATTACCTAACTCTTCTAACCCTCCTCCTACTTTCATTTCTTCTTCAGGACGAAGATTCACCGGTAGTGTGACATGAATCGTTTTTCCATCAACCTCCTGCCCTGCTTGTATTAGCTCCTCTCTAAATGCACCAGCGACGCAAGACAGTAGCAAGTCATTAATTTTACACCCGACAACTTTAGCGATGCCATGAAACTTATCGAAACTAATAGGGTCAGACCAGGCGCAGGTTTTTCTAACCCCTAACCGTCCTTTCAATACTTCTTTGGGGTCAGCTGGCATGGTTGCCAATTGCGCCAATTCAGTCGCCGCTTTAACCCCATCACCAAACAAATCACGCAAAGCATCTTGATCCTTAAAGACCTGAACACCTTCGGATGAAATCTTTTTTGCTATTGATGAATAACGATCAAATCGATGTAGCGCTTTATCTACCGCTTTTTGATAGCGCGGCCACTCATAGTTAACCTCTTGATGAACCTCAATAGACTCATCGTTCTCTTCAACAACCTCAGAATTTGCAGCCGTTTGCGTAAATCGCGAAACATTTGAGCTCGTGTCGGTAATTGATTGGAATACTGAAATTAATGCTAAACCATCTGCATAACTATGATGAACTCTTAGTATAACCGCGTTACCACCTTGATAGTTATCCACAAATATCAGCTGCCAAAGGGGCTTATTTGCATCAAATGAAATACTAACTTGATCGGCTACATAGGCTTGGAGTTCTTTCTTGTTTGCGCTTCCAGGAAGCGCTATCCGTTTAACATGATTGTCTATATCGAAGTAAGGATCTTTTTCCCAAAAATACTGCCCAGAACGAAAAACTGGCCGAGTGACAAAACGCGGAAATAACAAGAAGCGATTTAATATGGTGTGTTTAAAATCTTCAAAGCGCATACGCTCTGTAAATAGCATTGCATTTATTACCATCAGATTGGTTGGGGAATCCATTCTCAACCAAGCCGTATCAGCACCATTTATAGGCGTAGAATATCCATCATTCATACATGACTCCATTTCATTATTTTTATCAAGATAAGTTATTGTTTTGTGTGAACTTGAGTAAAAAAGAAGTGCCTAAGATATCAGAAAATATGCAGAAGCGGGACCGCTTCCATTCGATATTCAACTCAAAATTACATGTCCATACAAAAGATAACAAAAATTACAATTTTTAACATCCTATTTTAAAGCTTTCTGCCATAATTAATTCAGACACTTACGCATACTTTTGAATAAAATATTTAAGTTGTATTTATAAGGTGAATGTTTTTTTATTCCATCCCCCTTATAGCAGCGTATACTTATCGTTAAATAATCTAACATTTGTACGGTTTCGTTAATATAAATAGAACTACTACAAAGAAAAACAGCTATTTGAAACACAATAAGCTGAGAATAAGTTGGGAGATCCAAGATGCAAGCAGTCCATGCTAGAAAATTGATTAAGCCAATTGAACAGAGCTACACCGAAATGTTCTCCGGTAAAGTTTTTACCATAGGTAAAGGCGCGGTCAGTATTCGAAACCACAGCAGCAAAGCAAGCCATACCGTAATTGGCGTCCATGGATTCTTGGAAAACCATTGCTATTTCACACACCTGTATAACGAGTCATCAACAGAGTTAATACTACTAACCTGCAGTAACTATCACGTACCGGTAAGTGGCCCAATACCTGAACCAGCCGAATGGGAAGTGCCTATAAAATATTTAGAGGCAACGGTTGAATATGACGCATGCATACTGAACCAAACACTTGAAAACCTACCCAGCACAAACAATATCCGTATACACGGTCATTCCCGTGGCGGAGCAGTCATTCTTGAAGCAGTCCAACAACGCCCTGATTTATTTGAAAACGTCGAATTAATACTAGAGGCGCCTGCACTTCCGGGTGGGAAAACTCACCCACTGGTTTCTACCATGCTGGAGCCCGTAAGCCATGGTATGTGGCCATGGATTGTAAGATTTATTAATAGCACTCCAACTTCATCTTATGGGCAAATGTTTTTCGGAAAGTCCAGTGAACGGAAAAAACTATTATTAAATAAAATGTTTAGCGCTACCAAAGACCATTTAACGATTGTTAGAAACATTGAAAACTTATTTTCTTGGATGGATCGTGCTGATTACTCTGTTTACGATAAAATCAAACATGGCACATTTCTTATCCCAAAATTAGATCGAATTCTAGACCGTGATTTAATGTTAAAAAGCGCTGAGCATAGCCCAAATTGTGTTCGCATTATCGAAACAGATGCATTAAGTCATTTTATTACCTTGGATGATCAAAAATGGGTTCCTAACCTGGACACCATTCCTTCCGCATCTGCCATTAGCCCAACATCTCAAACATACAAAAAACTGGCTATCTGACTGATCGTTACTAAGCTAAACCACGCAAAATAAGTCCTCGCGATTTGATCTGCCTTTGATTAGAATAGTCAGATTAACATCTCAAGCGATCAATCTTCGACGACATGTATAGAGAAAGAATTCAGTCTACACAAACTTCTAGCATTGCAGCAGCAAGACTAAAAGAAGCCATGTTGAGTTATAATGACTTCCAACGAAAACCTCAACTAGCACCTTCAGAAAAACAACTAACCCTACTTTCAGAATGGCAAAGCGCGCGCCTAATTCATACTCATAAGGCCCTTTATCAATCTCCAGACTATTCCGAAGGTTTGCATTTTTTATTCTCAGAATTATATTCATCGAAGGATTTTAGTCGTCGTGATAACGACCTAGAACGAATTTTCCCTAAAATCGTAAAGTACTTGCCTACAAAAGTAATACATATAGTATCTCTTCTCGTTGAGCTTAATCACTTAACACAGCAACTTGACCAGCAACTTGCTTTAGTCATTTTCCACCAGATGAAACTCAAACATATCGACGAAGAACTATACTGTAACGCCTACCATAGCTGTAACAATGAAACCGAACGACTAAGACAAATTCAACTAACACAAGAATTAGGCTCAAAGTTAGATCGATATGCTCGTAGCTCAACACTGTTATTTACCCTCAAAATGACCGAAGGTGCAGCCGAAATGAAAGGCCTTAGCGCATTGCATCAGTTCTTAAAGTCCGGCTTTGACTCTTTCCATAAAATGAAGTCCGTTGACTCACTAATGCACGAAATATCTACTAAAGAACGAAACCTCATGCATTCAATCTTTCATAATAAGGCCTCCCCTTTTAATTTTGATATGAAAATACAAACGATTCAAGCTAATGGATAAGAACATGAAAACCATAGAAAAAATTCACAATCGCGTAACCATAAATATCAAAAATCAAATAGCTTTCGTCACTTTGACCAGGCCAGAAAAGTTAAATGCACTTGATATGGGTATGTTTGAAGCCATTGTGAAAACAACAAAAATAATAAAGAAAAACAAAGCCATTCGCGCCGTAATATTATCAGGCGAAGGAGCAGCATTCTGCTCAGGAATCGACATAAAAAGCATGTTTGGTAGCCCTTTAATTGCCATCAAGTTATTAATAAAGCCCGGAACAAAAGCATCTAACCTAGCACAAGATGTAAGCATTCTATGGCGAGAGCTTCCAATTCCAGTGATTGCTGTCACCCACGGTAAATGCTGGGGAGGAGGCTTCCAAATAGCATTAGGGGCCGATTTCCGTTACAGCACACCAGATTGTGAGTTTTCAATAATGGAGTCTCGTTGGGGCTTAATTCCAGATATGGGTGGGACGGTTTCACTCAGAGAACTTGCGCAACTCGATATCATTAAAGAACTGGCAATGACCGCACGTATATTCAAAGGAACAGAAGCAAAAAAACTTGGCTTAGTCACTCATGTTTATAGAGAGCCAATGGTAGAAGCTATAAAATTTGCTGAAGAAATTAAACTTCGATCGCCTGACGCTATTACGAGCACCAAATTGCTATTTAACAAGACGTGGCTAAGCTCTATAAAGCAAGCACTTAACTGGGAAACCAAACTACAGCGCAAGTTAATTGGACGATTTAATCAACGTACAGCAATAAAGAAAGGCAGTAAGAAACCAGAAACGTCCAAGTTTAAAAATAGGGCTTAACAGATATATCTGCCCTAGATTCAAACAGTCATAATGCGCAAAATGAAAGCGGCTTACTAAAACCTGAAATCGCCGGCACGTATCGCCCTTTCTAATTTTTCATCCATTAATTGATAAGAGCTTTCACCTGGAAGCTTAACCCAGACAGGCTCTTTGACAAGAGATATATCAAAGCCACTTTTTTTCAAGTCCGTCTTCTTATATTTAAACGTACCTGTCTTTTCCATTTCTTCCGATACCCGAATAAAAATTGGTACCGCAAACGCAGGCAAATTATCGACCAGGTAACGACTAAATACTTCTGCATCAAAAAGGTCACTACTTTTTAAAGTAACAGAAGCCATGCCAGCGCGGCCGTTTGTATCTGGGATTTCAACTCCGTACACAACCGCATCTAACACTTGAGATATGCCATTCAAACAATTTTCTACTTCAGTAGTAGAAACATTTTCACCTTTCCAACGATACGTATCCCCTAATCGATCAACAAACTGGGCATGATGAAACCCTTGATCGCGCATTAAGTCTCCAGTATTAAACCATGCATCCCCCGTCTCAAATACATTCCTAAGAATCGTTTGCTCTGTTTTTTCAGGGTCT
>Ga0105350_10001504_pt1 | contig 14750 bp, 11 predicted proteins | sample EN1Hudsemesocosm_FD_83506 | JGI IMG/M metagenome (GOLD analysis project Ga0105350, IMG submission 83506) | Methane-oxidizing microbial communities from mesocosms in the Hudson Canyon - EN1E Hudson Canyon | ecosystem: Environmental > Aquatic > Marine > Cold seeps | place: Hudson Canyon... | reverse complement strand
TGTCTTCCAAGCGACAATATAGTTTTAATACTGACCATGAAGCTTTACCTAAGCTAACGAAAAAGCTATCTACTGAAGAAAGGTTTTTATTCTTCGATATACTTGACGCAATTCATGTTCTTCATGATCTACACAGCCTAGAGGAGGGCATATATGCCCTAAAAGAGTGCTCTTCAATTACTGCAAAGTTCGTCAAAAACCTAAATGGTATACCCGAATTTTTGGGTGATGAGCTTGACGCAATATTTAATGTTTTAGAAATCGTATCAATAGAATTAGAAGGCTGCGAGTTACCAAAATGGAATCCTGTGAGAGGACAATATGAAAAGCACCCTCTCTTCGCGTTGTTGTGTACTAAACCCCATAAAGCTCTGCATGCCAGTCATGAGAACATCATCAAAATTATCACGTTCTTTTTGTTTCTCTCTTCTCTAAAGCGACTAGTGGATAGTCAACATTTTTATAAGCAAAACTGCAGAGAATTACGCCATTATTTAAAACGTGAAAAGTTACCAGGAAATGGCAAAATTTATCAAAGTCACAATTTTGATGATTTACATAAGGTGTTTTCCTCTATTCAATCTTATGTGTTTCCGACTATTCAGAACTCTCTTCCACAGATATTATTTTCAGCCGCGAAGGATAAGTTCTTTTCTACTATTTTAGATGATGTCGATGATGTCGATGATGTCGATGATGTCGATGATGCAGTAGCTGTAAAGGATTACGGTTCGTCATCAGATTCGATGACTTCTCACGTAACATCCTTTTCAAGAGAAAATACACATTCTTTTCCTATTGCCAATATTAAGACCACGTCTAGATACATCCAGACTCAAGACGAAGACGAACCAGCCTTCATTGAATGTGTAGATATTGATGTTGGTGATGAGGTACCCAAAAGTTCCAATCTCAATGAGCAATCCGTTCGATATGGCACACGACTTGATGTCTTGCAAAAGCTGTCTCTTCAGCTTTGCTCACATATTTTGACTGAGACTGAATGGTCTACTGTTCGAGATTATTTAATTAAAAGCTTAGACGGCGATTTGGAGGAAAGTGTTGTTAGTGTATTGCTACTTTTTACGTCCATTACATCTAAACAACTCAGTTATATATTGACGCTTGAGATTGGCTTTGACGATTTAGGGCAGAAAGAAGGAATTGATTTGAATCGTAGAGTGTGGCGTAGAGCTGACGTTCGGATGCCGAACGCTTACATGGCTGACGAAACCTGTAAACAACTCCTAAAAAATCATCATCCTTTTCTCGACTTGCCGCTTCCAGAGCTAATTACAGATACACTCAAAAAACTAGACTTTTCAACGGGTAATCGCTCGTTTGGAAGTTTGATTAAAAATCTGCCGGAACTGTTCAAATCGTATTTACAAAAGATGAACGTGGCTAACCCTGCACTTAAGCGTTGGATAAGTATCGCATCAATCAGGTCTGTGATGTTTAATCGACTCTCATTACGTGAATCGGTCGGCATTGCCGGTTTAACACTAGCCAACACTGAATATTTTAATCCTACTCACCTCTATTACCTAGCAGCAGCGCAAGAAATCCTTCAAGTGAAGTTTCACTCTTCGATAGTTTCTCTTGGGTTTGAAGCAAGTTTGCAACCCTGTGTTGAATACAAAAATAGATATTGCGGAAGTCAGCTATTGTTAGATGAGCAACAATTAAAAATATTGATAGCAGCCAAGTATTCTGAGCTATTACATGTCCAGAGCTACGACAATTTATTGATGGATGAACTGATAGCGCACCATAATCGATTCGTTAACTACACCATAATGTTAATCCTTATTTTCACAGGCTATCGGCCAAGGAAGGAGTTCGCCGTTGAGTTTCTAAACCTAGATCTAGAAAATGGTCTAATAATGATTGCAGATAAGCTTAACTTTATCGATAGTGCTGTTAGATTTGTGCCCCTAGCAACGGCAATTCAAACTCAAATTCGGTCTTATTTGGCTCATCTTCGATTACTTGCGAAACATCTTTCGAAACACAATTCAGAGTTAGCCAATGTTGTCAGCGCGAATAGTCATATTGATAGTAAGGTGGGCTATAGCCTATTTGGCATGATCGAAAATGAGCAATGGATCCCTGTGGGAGCAAGCCATGTCTTTGAGTACCTAAACGAACTAAACGCTTTACCACATAATGTGTTTAGACATTTTTTTTGTCAGAAGCTATATGAGGTAGGGGCGGGCAACGTGGCGTTCCAATTGATGGGGCATACAGGAAATGCAGAAGCGCCAATTGATTCATACTCATTGTCCACTTTATCTGAAATTGCTCGTCTAAAACATTACACAGACAAAATTGCGGAGATGCTAGAAATAAAAACAGTTGAGTTGTCTTTTAAAAAGGGAAAACAGTACAGTCCCACTAGAAAACTTTTACAAGACTCACCTTATCAACCAAAGTATTTCAGTGAATATCAGGCCCGCGATGTCGACGCTAAACGTTTAGCTTCGGCCTGTTTACGAAAAAGTTTTGATTTAAACAAAACCGCTAATGGGGAGCTCGATTTTGCAACATTTGCGCAGCAGTGCACGGACTTGGCATTAGATGAAATCAATACGCTTAGTCTCAGAGCGAAAACAAGTGATGTGATGTTCCATGTTAACAGAGTACTCCACAGAGCAAGCCACTATATTGGTGACAGAGTTCAGTCCCTCACTTATGTAGCGCCATATTTAAATCGAGCTATTGATTTAAATATGCTTTATACATCAAGAGTGATTGAGCAATTTAGAAAAAATGCTTCAAAATATCTTATCGACATGGTTACTAGTTCACTGCCCCAGGATTTGGTGGGGCCGCTCATTGTAATAAGTGCACTTGTACATAATCAGGCTGCTTATATTTCAAAACAGTCTCCCAACGGCAGACTAGAGTTAACCCTCGAGAGTAAAGGAGGCCTGTTCTATTTGAAGTGGAGACAAGGAGGAGAAACTCAAACAGCGGTATTAGACTCTGTAACAGCGTTGATTGCTTATCAGTATTTATCACCTGGAAAGAAATACCTTTTTGAAAATCCAAATAGAAAGTGCAAGAAAATCATTTCAGAATTGTGTCGCATATACGGCAAAGGCATATTGGACATACTTGGATTAGATTCCGCTCACAAAGACTCATTTAAGAAGGTTTCTAGGCTGTTGCAATACAATATGTCGATACATACCTCTGGGCTGGTGATGGGATATCGAGCCCAACACTTCCAGACCACCAATCTAGAAAGCACATCACTATCTAGACTGCTGTCAGGGGTGGTTGAAGACGGTGATGAAAAAACGGAAGACGTTACGCTCTCTATACCACGTTCGACCAACTCAAAATATGCGGTGAATGAGGATAAACAAACACAAAATAAGTTGATGGATGATCTATCAATGCTCCTCAAGCGTTTTGAAGGCAAATCCGCCGGTAATTCATTTAGGAGCGCTGTGCTCGCTATATGGCGGGAGAATATAGGCGCTCCTGACCAATCTACCAAAATTCTCTTACGTTACTCTGACAAACTTTCTGATCTAACCATTGCCGGACTCATCTACATTATCGATTTGACGCGAAGAGAGGGAAAACGTCGAAAGAATGTAGCAATAAGTGCGGTTAAAACGTACATGTCTAAAATACTTTCACCCCTTCTAGAGCTATATAGTGACTGCGCTTTTCTTAGTCTTGATGAAGATGAATTTCACGAAGTTTATAAATCGGTGCTGAGTTATCGAAAAACAAAAGATAGAGCGGAAGGGGCAAAACGTTTAAGGGATTTTCATCGCGTTTTAGAAAAAAACTTTGGTGTTGAGCATGTCAACTGGTATGAGATTGAGCCAAACATAAACCACGTAAATGAGAATGTGAATGCCAATCTGTTAACGCCAACTGAGTATAATAATGCATATCGGGTTATAACTCACAACGATGCTGAAATTAGTTATGACCAACGATGTAGCGCGATTATTCTTATGTTGAGTCATCGCGCAGGTCTTCGAATAGGTGAAATCTGCTCATTGAAAGTGAATGATATAGATATGACTGACTGGATGCTTCATGTTAGATCCAATAATTTACGTAGACTTAAAACTATCCTCAGTAATAGACGGTTCCCATTGTTTCTATTTTTATCTTATGAGGAAAGATCGCTAATAATGGAGCAAGTGAGCATAGTTCGACGATTACATCCGGACGCAGTCAACCCTCCACTTTTTGCTGATCCTGCAGATAGCACAACTAAACTGAACACAGCTAATCATTCCAGATACGTAATGGCTCTGATGAGAGAAATTTCGCAGGACAATACCTTAAAAAATCATCACGGACGACATGGGTTTGCGAGTTATTTGCTGGCTATTCTATGCAATGTTCATCAATCTGGGGTGTTAAAAGAGCGCCTGCATCAATGGTGTAGAAAAGACGATATTCAGGATTTTATCGATGAAGTTAATAGGGTTACTGCCGGTCAAAGTTATGAGATTAGCATTAGACCTTTGTATCAGATTTCTCAACTGCTAGGCCATGCTTCCCCTAAAATCACCATGAAATATTACATGCATTTCATGGATATTGTTGCTGTTGCTGAATCAGAGCGTTGGATAGATAGTTATGTGAACTTATCTTCATTGGCCAAACTAGGAAATTTCAGCGCGATCCAGGTCAGAAAATGGAAGCAAAGGTATAAAGGCCGAAGTGCAGTAGGGGTAGAGGTGCTTAGACGATTATGTCTTCGAGATGGGCTATTCATCGAGGCATTACCAAACATGTGCGTCCGTCAGTTACCTACTTTCGAATCTATTGCTTCTGATCAGTATGCGATGATGTTTAACTTTATAGAGGTTGAGGGACTCATGCGCGATATATTTACGAGATATCCGCAGTTGGATGCAGCGAAGGTAAAGAATGTCAGTGATAGTACTTCTGACAAAATTATCTCAATTTTGCAAAGAATCTCTGAAGCTAAAATTGAAAATATCAGGGGGGATATTGACTGGAGTTTATCAGTTGAATCACGAGTTAGGCAGGCTAGAAGTTTTATTCACACGCCTTTTTTCAAATCTGTTCTTACGAAGTGGATCTCACTCAAAAGTGGAAATGCTGAAGCGTTTGAAGCATTTGTGTCAACAATGACTGAAGCAATGCGATTCGATGAATTCGTGGTGCCCAAGTCTTCGCAATCCAATATCACTCTCGTTTGCAGTAAACTGGCGTTAAACGCTAGGTATTCATCGATATCAAGGGTTAAAAAGAAATGGATGCAATTGAATGAACCATGCAAAGTGGATTTTTACAAGGATGAGTCATCCGAGCGTAGTTGGAATAACAAGGTTGCTCATATTCTGGTTATCGAAAATATTTCCCAAACACCAAGCTGTTCATAATCTGTACAATCTGTGGTAGTGTCGGACATATTTATAGAGTAGTCAGAGATAACGTTTTTATAGAGTAGTCAGAGATAACGTTTGAATACATTCACCATCAAGTTAAATAAACTTCATCTGTTGGCTGATGGCGCGATTAGCGCAGAAGCACATGCGATCATAGATAACCAATTTCAAACTCTTCAAAGACTTATTTACTTGTCTAGTGATAGCAGTAAACGTAGTAAAACACTTGGTTATATTGCTTCGGAGGGAAAGCTTGAGTTGCGTTCATACAGCGATAACCTTGAGTTACTGGATGAAAGTGAGAGAGGAGAGGTTATTTTCAATGATCTTAAAAACTTGCTAGAGAATGTCGATGACTATGGTGAATTACAAACTAAAGGGCAAACGGAGAAAGCAGCAGAATTAAATAAAGAGAAAAATGGTGTCCCTCGAAAGGCGTGGGAAGTTCTTGGGAAGCTTAAGTCATCTATTCCACTTTCTTTGTCCAAAGAGTCAGCGACAGATACTATCGCTATTACACCTAAACCAAAAATTCGGCACCTACCAAAGGAAAAAGGCGAGTTGATTTATTTGGAGGATTGTTTTGTCGAGAATATCAACTATCACGACAGAGATATTATCAGTTTTGTTTATTACGACGAAGGGATAAAGAAAAAGGTTAAAGTTGAGATAACAGAAGAGCAGTTACCCCTTCTGGGTCAGTATGGATTATATAGTCAGAACGTAAATATTGAAATTAACGGAAGCCAAAGATCAACTAAAGAATATCGAGGTGTTCTTGAATCCATTGTAGCATCTGAAAACAATGACGCCTTCGAGGAAGAGAGCTTGGCACTATTTGCTGACTTAGGCGACGAGGACAAATAAAAAGGTGGATAGTAGAGCTATTTGGTACTGTCAACTTATCGACCTTATTCCAAATTGTGAGATAACCCGAACATGAAAAATACACAAAATGTACTCCGGATATCGCTTCTCATCTCAGTTCATTAGCCATGATGCAAAGCTTTCCCATCAGTTACCCAGGCAACAGGAGCGACAGATGAGGCGATTAAAATCGCAGGGGCACGCTCAATGATTTTTATCCTGCCATGGCACCGTCAATATTTTTTTTAGATTTGGTCGACATCTTATCCATAACTGGCGTCAGGCCATGGTTCGATTTATCATTGAGTTCGGGGATCGCCTCGAAAAAAACATTAACTAAATGGCAGTTACACAGAATCTGTTACAGACTCGACATGGCATAAAATGAATAAATATGTGTCATTTCTTCATTTCACGCTTAGCGTGTTTGGCCGCAACCACTGCCACCAAAACACCTCCAGCAATAAAGGTAATGGCCAGTAAAACTGCAAATATATGGACACTCATTATATTTCTCCCATTGTGCTGTTCTAATACTTATTGTTTTTATCGAATAATTGTCAACAAACAATAGCCGGTTGACACAAAAAACGAAATTATGAATAGTTAATTAATAGTTTCTCCCACCTCTGCACTGATTGTATTACTCTTATTTTTTTCATTCAATCGAGACTGACTGGGCGTATTAGCCTATAGCAGAAGCTATTCAATCACTATAACTTTGCTGACTGTCTACTTTGCTCATGTGAAGCTGTCGGTCGATAACTAGCTAAGAATGCAGTGAAAGTATAATGCTTTATGATTTTCTATACGCGTTCGCACCTAAAAACAAACATATTTATATTTAAACTCATTATTTATGCGTTCGCACATATTAATGTTGCTTTCATTATATTTACGCTATAATCCCTGCGCTCGCATATATTCTTGAGGTTGGAATGCAGATTACCGTCACAGAAACAAAGCAAATCGGCCAACTGGCCAAATTCGTGAGAAAACATCAAAACCTTGATCAAGCTACTGCCGCTTCATTAAGTGGAAACGGTACAACGTTCACCAGTGAATTTGAAAATGGAAAACCAACTGTTGAAATAGGCCGTGTATTAAATGTACTTGACGCACTTGGTATCAAAGTGACACTTGATATCCCCATTGAACTTGATGAGCTATCAAAAAAACAAAAAGAGGCGTTTAGTGCGCTGATGAAGGATATAGTCTAATGACGCGCAACCTGAATGTGTTTATCGATAAGACACTAGTAGGCGAACTAACAGATAATAATAATATCTGGTCTTTTGAGTACGCACCCTCATGGTTGGCTGTCCCTAAGAGCTTTTCAATATCCCCTAGTATCCCACTTAAAGCAGGGAAGCAAACAGACGGCTCATCATCTCGCCCCATTCAGTGGTACTTTGATAACCTATTACCTGAAGAAAAGGCGCGAGAATTACTAGCAAAGGATATTAAAGAGCCAGTTGAAGATGTGTTTGCGTTATTAACAAAAGCCGGAGCTGAATCCGCTGGTGCAATAACTTTAATGCCACCAGGTACGCCTATACCAGACGGTGGGTTGTTCGCACTGACTAAAGCAGAAATGAATGAGCGTATTACATCGCTACCGAAGACATCATTAAACCGTAGTGACCGAAAACGTATGTCATTGGCCGGTGCACAACATAAGATGCTAGTGGTGATGTATAACGGTGAATTATTTGAGCCAAGCGGTAATATGCCTTCTACTCACATTCTAAAACCGTCGCATTCGGACCCAGAGGTTTTCTATCAATCACCTATTAATGAATGGTTTGTAATGACCCTTGCGGGGCAGTGTGGCCTTAATGTGCCGCCCGTTGAGATTATTTACTTTCCAGAGCCTGCCTATGTCATTGAGCGGTTTGACAGAAAAGGGCTTCATCCGCATCAAGAGCGCTTACACATGCTTGATGGCTGTCAGTTATTGAATTACCCCCACTTAACGAAATACCGCAATAATACTGTTGAAAGCCTACTGGATATTGTTAATAAAACACGGACTAAAGCCAGAACGCTCATTGATATCTTTCGCTGGGCTTGCTTTAACGCATTAGTGGGCAACGGCGATGCCCATCTGAAAAACTTGTCGTTTTTTATTAGCGATAAAGGCATAACCATGACCCCACATTATGATCTCCTATGCACGGCAATCTATGAAGATACTGGCAAGCATTTAAATCATCAATTGGCGCAAGAAATGGATGGCGCTAAAACCCTGGCCGAGTTAACAAGGGCACATGTCTTAAACTTTGCAGCTGCACTAGGCATACGTAAGAAATTAGCCGCATCAACGCTAGATAGCCTAATTACAGCAATTGTGCCTAGTTCAGCATCCTTATTAAAGACAGCGGAGCAAAAGCGCTCTCTCGGCGAAGTTAGAGTCTTAAGAGAGATACATCACAACTGCATTCTTGAAATGTCGGATAAGCTCTATAAAAGATAGGCTTCTTTTTCATACATATATCATGCACATCTTCTTTAATTTGTAAGTAAATTTTGTATAATAAAAAGATAACAAATCATAAAGGCTCATTACATGAACATGCATCTAATCGCAGCTATCGCATTCATTTCAGTCGTGGCAATTTTAAGCACTACTGCCTATTTTGCAGCTAAACATGCCGATAAAAAGTACAACAAGTAAATAATCAACTACGTGGAGTATTAATGAGTGTACACATATTTGCAGTAGTAGTTGCACTAACCATGATTGCAGTTGTGACCGTTAGCCTTTGTGTCACAGCAAAGCTAATGTCAAAAAATAAAACAATGAAGTAAACCATCGCATTTGCTTTTGGTCACATCACTTGGGTGATGGTAGTGTTTTACTTAAATCTCAAACACAACATTGAGCATACTATGTCTATTTTTGAACATGATTTCATGCGTATTTTAAGCGACGGTAAGATCACAACCAAATCAAACGCAATAGATGAAATAGACTTGGCTACAAATGGGGTGAAAGCAGCAGCTATACTTATCCTAGCTAAACAGCTTCAGTGGGCTACTAGTGATATTGCCAGAGCCATAGGGACAACCTCTCGTGCGCTACAAAGTCATAGTCATAATAACAAAACATTCAATATGAAGATAAGCGAAAATGCGCTTGAGGTTGCTCGGCTTTCAAATATTGGTATTGCTTACTTTGGTAACATCAAACGATGGAATGAATGGTTAAATAAGCCACATATACAGTTTGACCAAAAACAGCCCAAGTCAGTCATGCATACTATTCGAGGTCGCGAATTGATTAAGCGTATTATTTTAGGTTTGGAATACGGTTTCGCAGCTTAGTAGGTGAATTCAACCTAAGTATTTAAGAAAATGATTCTTAATATAATTTGAATCCTGTGGGCAGGCTCAAGGTTTTGTCCACCATCATGGTGTGGTTAAGGTTCTGTCAAGTTGATGAACGGACTCAAAAACCTGCGATAATAAGTGCATGAAAAGACCAAAATGTACTCCGGATATCGCTATCCCTCCCAAATAATCAGTCACACTGTGTGGCTTTATCATAGATTTACACTTAGCTTCCGTGATATCAAAGAATTGCCGGCAACAAGGTGCATAACAGATCTACCCCCAGTTTTGTAGACACATGCCTCTCTTTGACGCGCTTGCAAACTACACAGCTCTAGTTTGCCTATTAACTGTAGAATGCTCGAATTATTAATATTTCGCATTTTGATTGTCAGCTCTTTGAAGCTGCTTGGCAACTCGAGTCTTGGCTTTGAATCCATACCTTGAGTTCGGAGAGGCGCAGGTCCACGCGTGACGCAGTTGATTGGCAACATGTGGATGATTTTGTGAAAGTTGCGCTAAAGGCTCAGCACATATCTCAAGCGTTAATGCATCGTGGTCAGCAAGACTCCCAATAGCGGTCCGGCTTAGGTTATCTGATAATGTTTGCGTTTTACCAATATCGTGTAGCAAAGCGGCTGTTTTGGCGATATCACATTCAATAGTGCCTTTAATGAATTCTTTGGAAATTAAACTGGCGACTGCAAGGCTGTGAGATAATAATCCTCCTGGTGCGTTGTGATGAAATCGCAAGCTGGCTGGGTTTCTGACAAACGGCACCATGACGTTGCTTTGCATAAGCACGCGCTCAATAAATTGACGTAAGGGAGCAAAATCTACATTCGCTACACAATCAATTAAATGGGATAAATCATTTCCACTGATTGCAGCAGAGTAGGGGATAAGACTCACCCGTCTTATTTTCCCTGGAATATCAGTAACAGGGTTTAGCATATCGGCCACAAAATAATACTTGTCGTTAAATCGCCTCCTTACACACTCAACCTGTATTGGAGTAAATGGACTGAGCTGTTTGATAATCGGCTCAATTTCATCTGAGAAGACAGCAACACTATCGAACGCATCTTGAATGACTAACTCCCAATAGGGTCGATTACCGTTGGCTATTCGCGTAATTAAACCAGTAAGGTAATAAAACCCGCAAAATCGAGATAATCCATAGGCAGTGTTCAGTGATGGCTGCGAAGATGGAAGCGAGTCATGTAAAGCTTGATTCTGAACCATGATTTATCCCTCTAAATGTTTTTCTAAAAGCGATTCGAAAGCACTGCCATCTTGGCGAGTAAGGTTTGGAACATAGCGAGAGTAGACAGTAAAAAGCATCATAGTATTCGCATGCCCTAGCTGTTTTGCTATCCATTCCGGAGACTCACCCGAGGCAAGCCATAATGTGGCTGCGGTATGCCGCGTTTGATAAGGTTTCCTAGGGAGTAAATTCAGTGTAGTGAGCAATGGATACCAAATTCGCCGAGTGACATTTCGATGGGCGAGGGGCTTTCCTTGTGTGTTACAGAAAACGTACTGTGAAATAATGCCTGTCGCTTTTTTTTGTGCCTCTAAAGCGTTAAAAACTCTATCACTCATCACAATGTCGCGAATTGAAGATTGTGTTTTTGCGTCAGCCTCTTGCCTGCCATCAACAATAGTCTCGCGGACTTTAATAATACGTCTTTCAAAATCTACGTATTTCCACTTTAATCCATCGATTTCACCTGTACGCATCCCCGTAAAGAATCGAACTGTATAATATTGTATGTAGTCTGGGCGTACAGATTTCAGGATGCTAAAAACCTCTTCTAACGTAAAAGGGTTGATATCTGATGGCGTGTTTTTTAATTGCCTTACACCATCAAACGGGTTTCGCATGTCAAATCTGACCGAAGCTTCGTTCAATATTGCTCGTAATGTCGCCATGATTTTATTAATTCGACCGTTCCCTAGAGCTCTTTCTCCTTTATCATCTAGACATGTACCCAGCCACCCTCTAAATGCCAACACATCTTGGCGCCTAATATCACAAATGGGACGCGCCGAAAGTTTTGGGAAAAGGTACTTATTAATGATGCTGACTTGATTGATCCGATGGGATTCACGCCAGCGTATTTCATTCTCGTCTAGCCAAGTTTTTGTGAACATTCGAAAAGTAATGATCGAATCTACTTCATTACTTGACCTGACATGACTGGCTTGCAATGCGGTGCGGTCAAGCCCAATTGATGCAAACTTCTGTAAGTTTTTAGAATTAGGAAAGTGTGTTTCTATATCAAAATCACCATCCAGCAAAGATGCATTCACTCTTTCTAACTTTAATTTCGCAATCTTGCGGTTGTTCCGCGTGTCCTTTATCCCGAGATGCTCTCGAAAACGGATACCGTGATAAGTGAATTCAATGAAAAGGATATTGTTGTCCTTTCGTGCAGACAGTTTAGCTAACATCGGTGGTCTCCTTTATTGCGCAATCGGCATGGAGATGGCAATGTCGGTATCTGCCACCATAGATTTTTCTACCTCTTCCCAAATAAAAAGAAGCTTACGTCGACCAAAAGCGCGTATGTAGTGACGCCCCTCAAATAGGTGTCTATCAACTAACTCATGTCGAATGGTGCGTGGATGATAATGAATTCGATCAGCTAACTGTTCTGTGGTAATATATGTTTTGTTCATTGGTAATTCCTTCATTATATCGAGTTATCGTTCGTTAAAGTGATTATATGTTCATTATATTGAACAGTTGAGATAGTGCAAGCATTTTTATGATCAAATTTAAATTAAAGGAATTAATCGCTCAGAAAGAGTTTGATGAGCATCGTATTATCAGTGTTACTGAAATAGGCAATACAACAGGAATAGGACGTACAACGTTATCTGCCATTTTAAACAACAAAGGCAAAAATGTAGGGATAGAAAATGTGGATAAATTATGTGATTATTTTGGGTGTCCAATTCAAGATTTAGTTGAGCACATAACAAATCCTAAAAAGAAAATTTAGATCACTTTTGTCCAGGTAGAGGCTTTGGAAAAGGTTACATCATGTATATAGATTGTGCTCTCGACACTTTATCAAATGTAAAAATTCGTTTTATATTTCAGTAAGAAATGCCATGAGCAGTTTCTGCTAACATAGAAAATATAAACTCAATTTGAAACCTGTATTATCCGAAGATAGCGGACATATTGATGTTTTGGATCTGAGAGCAACAGATAAAATGCTCTTATCATGAAAAATCGTAAAAATTGATAGCGAAGCTCAGCTAGATAGAGCATAGGGTACTGTCAAGTTAACTAACGGATTCAGGAACGTGCGATAATCAGCGCATGAAAAGACCAATATTTATGCCGGATATCGCTATCCATCCCAAATTATCAGTCACGCTGTGTGGCTTTATCATAGATTTACACTTAGCTTCCGTGACATCGAAGAATTGCTGGCAGCAAGGGGCATTACTGTCAGCTACGAAACTGTCAGAAATTGGTGTGTTAAATTCGGGCAAAGGTACTGTAGTGAAATCAGGAAGAACCGCGGGCAATTAGGCGATACCTGGTATCTTGATGAGGTATTTATCAAGATCAACGGTGTTCTGCATTACCTCTGGCGGGGAGTCGATCAAGATGGCGACGAACTGGACATTCTTGTTCAAAAACGCAGAAACAAAAAGGCCGCCATAAAGTTCTTCAGAAAATTATTGAAGGGCCAGCAAACTGCGCCAATCAAGATAGTCACCGATCAATTGCGCAGTTATTCAGCAGCCAAGAAAGAACTGATGCCGTGTGTAGAACACTCCACCCAGCAGTACCAAAACAACCGATGTGAATTATCTCATCAACCTAGTCGACAACAGGAGAGGCAGATGCGGAAATTTAAATCACAAGGCCAGGCTCAACGCTTTCTCTTTTGTCATAGAGTGGTTAATAATCTATTTCGGCTAGGTCGCGATTCCATGAAAGCGAGTAATTATAGAGTCTTCCTTGACCGAGCGTTCGTTGAATGGGGTAGGGTAAGTTGTGTCCAAAATTTGGTATAGGTAGTTAAATTGCCATTCTATTCATCCGATCTCGGTAACTTGACAGTACCAAATTGACAGTTGCATCAAACCTGTTAGCTTTAGCGAATAAAATTGATAAAACAAAGTAAAAAATGAAAAGCTTATGAAAAACACTATAACCAGAAGACGCCGCAGAGATAGACGTTATCGCTCATCGCTGTACTCCATTAGATTTTTAGAAGACATACGAGACTTTCCTTATGCGCCTAAAGTCTTGAGTGAAGGTGACTCTTGGTTCGGCTATCCATTTGGTAAAGATTTAAACGACCACATTGCCGAATTAGGCTCATTTAACATTCGTCACTTCGAAAAGGCTGGTGATGAGTTAGTTGACGACATGATGCACAACAGACAAATTAAACTGCTTACAAAAGCGCTAACAGAAGATCAATTTCAATTGCTGCTTTACTCTGGCGGTGGCAACGATGTGGTGGCTGATAACCTAAAACACTATATTAGTGATAAAGAAAATGGTATTGGCCCGCTCAACCGCGTGATTCAAAATACAACATTCGCTCGGATTGAAGAACTGAAAAGCAAGTTTATCGATTTGATAGAGCTAGTTGAGAAACATCAAGATAACTGTCCAATAATTGTAAACGGCTATAGCCCTATTACACCAAGCGATAAAGGCTTTGAAATATTAGGTTTTAAAGTGCTCGGTCCGTGGGTTAAGCCAACACTCGATGAGAAAGGCGTGCCAGCAAAATATCAAGCTGAGCTTATTAATTTCATTATGGATTTGTTTAATCAAATGTTGCTGACGCTAAGTCAACAATATCCTAGCTTTCATTATATTGACTTGCGAAAACAGAAATTGAATAAGAGAGATTGGGCCAACGAAATCCATCCCACTTCAAGCGGTTTTAAAAAGCTCTCAAAGCACTACGAAGGTAAGCTTAAACAACTTGTTCCTAGTGGTTTTTTGTCGAAAGCTAACGCTTATCGCAAAACCTCTCTCTAATGAACCCCAGATCGGTTTAAGCGAGAACCATTGAATTGCGCTCTATATCAGTTAAATTAAGGGTTGGCTTATTCTTTTTTAGGCAATAAGCCACTAATCCGGCCAATAAATTCAACATAAAACCA
>Ga0105350_10001498_pt1 | contig 14813 bp, 2 predicted proteins | sample EN1Hudsemesocosm_FD_83506 | JGI IMG/M metagenome (GOLD analysis project Ga0105350, IMG submission 83506) | Methane-oxidizing microbial communities from mesocosms in the Hudson Canyon - EN1E Hudson Canyon | ecosystem: Environmental > Aquatic > Marine > Cold seeps | place: Hudson Canyon... | reverse complement strand
ATTTAACTCAATTATTTTATCCTTAACTCTCTCCTCAGCCAGACCACTTACTGCCTTGTCTCTCTGAGGAGGGCGCATTATATAGAGCACGCATTTAAGATCAACTACTTTCTGCATTTATTTTATCTACCGCCCTATATACGCGTAATACAAGCATCAGTTTTAAACCCATCACAAATTTCCTGATAACTAGCCTGCAATATTCCAGTGATCATCAGTTTGTTCATGCAAGAACCGCCATTAATACTATCTAATCGCGCCTAGATAGTATTAACAACTCAACTTTAATCATCTGTCATGGAAAGGAATATGCCCTTAAGACGCTTGGCAACATTAATTGCCACCATCATTACGTTACTTGCATCCCAAATTACTCATGCGATTCCAGGCGATATTCTCGAAACAATCGAAATCAATAATATCGCCGCGAACGCTGGCGATATAAACCAAGCCCCGATTACCCCCCATGGCATCACCTTCTTTAATGGCTATATGTGGGTAATGGATTTCGGTACCGACCGAATTTATCGAGTCTATACCACCGATACTGTTGATACATTTGGAAACCCAGTCTCTGCCGGTGATAGCGATTTAAACATTCCTGTTTCAGAACTCACCACACCCCAATTACCTGGCGGTGGTGGAAATATGCCAGTATGTGGCGCCTATCCCGGAGATCAGTTCTGTGGTGGCGGCGGACTAGTTCACGTCAACGGCTTTCTCTGGAATGCCAGCCCTGTTACCGATAACATATTGAAAATTGATCCAACTGATGGCGCGGTACAAGCAGCACACTTATTTACTAACCACACATTTCCATCACCCTCTTCACTGACTTTCGATGGGACTCATTTTTGGGTTATCGATTGGCAAAGCAACACCATCAGCAAAGTACTTGCATCAACAGGAGAAGTTTTAGCTGAGTTTGATGGCCCATCCAATATCACTGACCCACGACCCACAGGTATAACCTGGGATGGATTGGATTTATGGCTCAGCTACGAAGAAGAAGAAAGAATTTACCGCATTAAACCAAATACGCCCCCCTTATTGGATGTCCTCGACTTTTTTGACGCTCCTGGCACCATTGAAGGCGGAGCCAGACCAAAAGGCCTAGGATGGGATGGCGAATTCCTTTGGAACGCCGACTCAGGTACCGGAAAAATCTATAAACTTGAAACAGATATATTACCATTTGGCATTACAGGCTGCGTACAAAAGAATGGCATTGGCGTGGGCGGCGGAGTTCTTCTTTCGCAGACAGCTTCCGGCGATCAAATCGCTAATACAGACAGCGACGGTTGTTTTGCGTTCCCACAATTTGTACCCGGCGTTGCGATTGCCGTCGAGTTAGATGAAGCAGGCGTCAGCGGCAAGCCCTTTATTCAACTCAATGAAACTACTGAAGGCAGCACCGACGCAATACTGACCCAAAATTTAGCAGCCTATAATGAAACAAACTTCGACTTCACTGCCACTGACCCAGAAGACGGCAATCTTCACAGCTCCGTTACAGCTACCCCTAATGTCATTGACAACCCAGAGTTAATTGACATAACCACCATTAACGAAACAGGGTACGTTATTGAATATAATGTAATAGACTCAGACGGTAATGACTCAGAGCCCGTATACCGAACTATCTATGTACTACCTCCCGATATCACGCCTCCCGACCTGACCCTCAACGGCAGCAGTTCGATGCTTATCGAGCAAAACATCAACAACGCTAACCTTTATGTTGAACCTGGCGCCAGCGCAATTGATGATCGCGACGGTGATATCACTGAGGACATAATCATATTAGGCACTGTCGATAGCAGTGTAGCTGCGACCTACACCATCAACTACTCCGTATCTGATGCTGCCGGCAATAACTCAACCGCCAGCCGAACAATAGAAGTCAAAGACACGACAGCACCCGTGATTACAATATTGGGAAACAACCCACTTGAAATTGAAAAAGGCGACCCCTATACCGAACCCGGCGCCCAGGCAGTCGACAACGTCGAAGGCACAGTTTCACTAAACGCATCTAACATCACCGGCTCTGCCGACACTAGCACAGTAGGCTCTTACACCATAAACTACAGTTATACTGACACTGGCGGCAACACCGCTACTGCCAACCGCACAGTTAATATTGTTGATACAGGTATCCCCTCCATCACCCTGAGAGGCTCAGCCACAGTCAATCATGAATTGAACACACCTTATACTGACGCTGGCGCTTCCGCGACAGATGATACCGGCGAAGTCATTAGCTCCGACGTACCCTTCACAGGCTCTGTTACCGTCACCACAATTGGCACCTACACACTTACTTACAATATCAGCGATGCAAGTGGCAACGCAGCACCCACTATTACTCGCCAAGTCATTGTTGACGATACTGGCGCACCAAGCCTCAGTTTAAATGGTAACGAAACAGTCAACCTTCAAAAGGGTGACACTTATATAGAAGAAGGCGCAACAGCAACAGATGCCGTTGATAACAACACAACCCTAACCAGCAGCATTGTAATAAGTGGCGCAGTAGATACCAACACCAATGGCAGTTACACCGTCACTTATAATGTTACCGACTCAGCAGGTAACACTGCACCCCCTATCACTAGAACCATCACAGTTTCTGATACCGGCATACCCGTCATCACGCTGATTGGAAACCAGGTTATCAACCTTCAAAAAGGTGACGCGTATAACGAAGAAGGCGCCACGGCATCAGATGCTGTTGATGATGACACAACACTTACCAGCGCTATTGCAATTAGCGGCACTGTCAACACCAACATTAACGGCACCTATTCAATCAACTATAACGTATCCGACTCAACTGGCAACGCGGCTATCACGGTCACCAGAACTGTTATCGTTGCAGATACAGGAATACCGGTTATCACACTCATTGGCAACCAAACAGTTAACCTTCAAAAAGGTGACCCATACATAGAAGCCGGCGCAACGGCAACAGATGCCGTTGATGACAACGCCACACTCACCAGCGCCATTGCGATCAGCGGTACCGTCAACACCAGCATTAACGGTACTTACACGATCAACTATAATGTATCCGACTCTACCGGAAACGCTGCTGCAACCGTAATTCGAACCATCACTGTTTCAGATACCGGCATCCCAGTTCTCACCCTGAACGGTAACTCAACAATTAACCTTCAAAAAGGCGATACCTATAACGAATTGGGCGCCACTGCTACAGATGCCGTCGACAATAATGCCACCCTAACTGCGAGTATCTCCATTAATGGTACCGTCAATAGCGGCACGATCGGCACTTACACTCGCACCTATGACGTTACCGATAGCTCAGGTAATGCCGCAGTACAGCTCACACGAACAATCAACGTCTCAGATACTGGCACCCCCGTCATAACACTGATTGGCAACTCCAGCATAACCCTTCAAAAGGGCGATACCTATAACGAACAGGGCGCAACTGCAACAGACGCTGTCGATAACGACACTACGCTGACCAGCAGCATTGTTATTGCTGGAACCGTTAATACCAACACATTAGGCACCTATACAATCACCTATAACGTCACCGACAGTGCAGGGAATGCTGCGGCACAAGTTACACGCTCTGTTATCGTTTCAGATACCGGCATCCCAGTTCTAACACTAACTGGCAACTCAACTATTAACCTTCAAAAAAATGACATCTATAACGAACAAGGTGCTACAGCAACGGACTCCGTGGATAACGACACCACCTTGACTAGTAGCATCGTTATCACCGGCATTGTTGATACCAGCACGTTAGGTACTTATACGGTCACCTACAATGTCAGCGACTTAGCCGGTAACGCAGCCGCCACTTTGACACGTACGATCATTGTTGCAGATACCGGGATTCCCGTTATCACACTGATTGGCAACCCGACGATCAATCTTCAAAAAGATGATACCTACATAGAACAGCAGGCTACAGCAACTGATTCTGTAGATGATGATACCGCCCTGACCGCTAACATCGTTATTGCCGGAATCGTTGATACTTCCACGATAGGTACCTACACAGTCACCTATAATGTAACCGACAGCGGCGGAAATGCTGCTGTACAAGTTTTTCGCACCATCACCGTTTCAGATACCGGCATGCCGGTTATCTCCTTGACGGGGAACCAAACGATCAACCTTCAAACTAATGACACCTATACCGAACAGGGAGCAACGGCAACAGATGCCGTAGATGATGACACTACCTTAACAAGCAACATTGTTATTGCCGGGGCAGTCGACACTAGCGTTAACGCCACGTACACCGTTACTTATAACGTTACCGACAGCGCCGGTAACGCCGCGATACAGGTCACACGTACAGTAATCGTCGATGATACAGGGTCGCCGGTTATCACCTTAATCGGAAACCAGACGATCAACCTTCAAAAAGGCGACACCTATACCGAACTGGGCGCAACAGCGACAGATGCTGTAGATGACGACACTACATTGACTAGCAACATTACACTTACCGGCACAGTTGATACAGGTAACAATGGTACATATACACGTAGCTATGGCGTCACCGATAGCTCTGGCAACGCCGCTGTTCCTGTCACACGTACAATCATCGTATTGGATACAGGAATTCCTCTTATCACTTTGACGGGGAGCGATCCAATTAATCATGAGCAAGGCACACCCTTCAACGACCCAGGAGCAACTGCAAGTGATGCTGTAGACGGAGACATGGGCACTATTTTGGCCCCAGAAAGCGTAGATATTAATACCGGCGGGACCTATGCCTTGACCTATAATATTTCTGACAGTACCGGCAACGCCGCTTCAACAGTGAATCGAGATGTAATTGTTGCTGACACTATTAAACCGGTAATCACCTTGACAGGAAGTGCAACAGTCAACCACGAACAAGGGGATACCTACACAGATGCCGGCGCTACAGCGTTTGATTCATTTGATGGATCTGTTGGTGTCAGTCTTGACTCACCGCCAGTGAACACAAATATTGCATCTACTTACATTTATGAGTACGAAGCTGCTGATGCGGCAGGCAATTTTGCAGATAGTGTAACTCGTACTATTATAGTGGCAGACACCACCGCACCAGTAATCGTTATGCTCGGAGACGCTGTCATGGATCATACCTCAGGCGCGCCATTTGTAGACCCTGGATACACTGCTACAGATAACTTTGACGGCAATTTATTCGATGATGTTATCACTACCTTCGTCAATAATGGGACTGAATATTTAATAAGCTATAATGTAGATGATGCCGGTGGAAACCCAGCAATAACACAAAATCGAACCGTTAATGTTGTAACACCAACCACCATAACCATTGACGCTGAAGATGCTACAATTGGCGGATCAGCCACAGTAGGAACGACTGAGCTTTTATTCGAGGGTTCTGGCTATATTGATTTAACAACCGCTGTTACAGGTGACTTCCTTGAATATGACTTTACCGCATTCGGTGTAAGTTACGATTTAACATTGCGCTTTGCATCAAATTCAAGCATACCATTAGATATAGTACTCAACGGTGACTTACTGAACAGCATCACACTCAATACCACAGGCGGAACCGGTATATGGAGTGATACAGTTGCAATCTCCATTACACCAACATCAGGCCTCAACACTCTCCGAATTAATGGACTTGAGCCTACGGCAATTAATATTGATACCATTACACTTACACCACAATAGTCGTAATTACAGACAGGTCTGGAGCAAAAACATGTTAAGACACTTCGCACTAATCACGTTAATCACAGGCTTACTTAGCGCTTGTGGTGGCGGTGGTGGCGGTGATTCAAAATCATCAAAATCTGAGAAATCTGAGAAATCTGAGAAATCTGAGACAAGCATACCCGAAGATAACTCAACCCCGAGCAACGTACTATCCGGCGTATTTATAGACAGCCCAGTAGCAGGTCTGCGCTATGAAACCCTCACACAATCAGGCTTAACCAACGCTGATGGTGAATTCGATTACCTTCAAGGAGAAGTGGTTAACTTTTACCTCGGAAGCACCTTAATAGGTAACGCCGAAGGGGCTGGCATAATTACCCCTTTCACACTTGTCGGCATCACCCCGCTCACAGCACAAACGTCGATTACCACACAACTAACTCGCACCGAGCATAACAGCTATGATAAAGCGATTAACATTGCCACATTACTACAAACATTTGACGTGGATGGTAACCCTGAAAATGGCATTGATTTAGGTAATGCCGACTCAATTTTGGAAAATACGACTATAGATTTGCAAGTCAAAGCCAGCGTTTTTGAGTCACAAAGCGACTTGAACCAAGCAAAAAATATTGCCAGCATTACCCGCACTCGTAAATATGGTGATGCCATTCAACACCTCTATCGAAGCCTTGACGTAGATATTGATTCAAACTTAGTGGCTAATTTTGTATCTAATGTAAACTCGAGCAATAGCGAAGCAATCAGTTACGAATACGATACTCAAGGTCGACTATCTACACAAAATACCGACCGTAATAATGATGGTGTAATCGATGGCGTTAAAAGTTATCAGTACGATACAAACAACAACATTACCCATGTCACTGACACTGCATCCAGCACCAACGAAAACCTGAGTTACGACAGCAACAATAATCTATTGAGTCGTCAGGTCGACGGCACTGATAATGATCAAGACTTACTTGAATCATACACTTATGAAAACGGCTTACTTAGCCGCTTAGAACTTGACCAACAGGCCGACGGAGATGTCGAAACCTCTACTACTTTTAACTATGATAACAATGGCAACCTCACCAATTATGAGATTGACAATGATGGGGATGGTACAGCTGACACTAATACATCCTATACCTATGAAAACGGTATAGTCACTTCCTTTTCAGAAGATAAGGACCATGACGGGACACCAGATACCGTTGTAACATACACCTATGACATCAGAGGAAACCGTATTTCACACGATATTGATAATTCGATAGAGGGTCTTCCCAGCTCACGAAGTACGTTTGAGTACGACTCTAACAACAATGTCATTCGCTATGAACGAGATAACGATCAAAACGGCACAATCGACTACATCCAATCATACAGCTACGATGAAAACAATAACCGAACCCGAAATCGTCGAGACAATGATGCTGATGGCACCTGGGATTTTCTGGCCATATATATCTACGATGATTACGGAAATCGAGTTCGCATGATTGAGGACACTAATGCCGACGGTATTGCAGACAAGACTTGGGAAGGCAGATATCAAACAGCTGTACTTGAAAATAACTGGGATGTCATCCTAAAACAACTCTAAGATCCAGAAAAAACATCTCCCACTGTGCACCGCCAACCGGTTAGATAGAGCGCAATATATTAAAAAACTTAAGTAAATCAACTTGAGATACTATATGTTGCAATCTCTAGAACCGGATGTAACGCAAGAAACCACTTCATATATTCCCTCAAATTAGCAACCACACTCAATATCTACGCTCAAATCATTTAGCTTTCAGTGCTAATGAATAACTCTTTTCATGAAAATATCACTAAAACAAAATACCTAAGCGTGAAACAAGTCAATTTATTTTAAAATAAAATAAATTATCATCAGTTTATTCATGCCTTTAGAAGAACGCCTATCCCCACATAAAAATACATAGATTTTTTTGAGACCTAGCAATCAAATTTATGCATTTCATCAATTTATTCATGACATTTCTTTATAAATAAAAATGAATTTACAGTTTGTGTCTACTAGATAGCAGAATAAATCATTTAATATAGCTATATTTCATCCGCCTACCGCTACTCTGATCATAAAAAATACACAGAAGCCGGTATGAGATTCGCTTTTTTTGCACCTACTCGTTATGGATACCCAAATGCCTATAAGAAAATTAGTGGCCGCTGCCACTACCTTCCTTTTTTTGCTTTTTACTCAATTTGCTTACGCTTTACCAGGCGATATCCTAGCGTCCTTTTCGATTAATAATGAAACGGGTGATGGACGCCTCCCCACTACCCCACAGGGTATTACCTATTACGATGGGCAACTTTATATAGCGGACTGGGCTACAGATAGAATTTACCGAGTTTATCCACAAGATTTATACGACACAGATGAAATTACCTTATTATTTTCACCTGGTGACAGCGATTTAAATATCCCCTTAGCCGATGCCCTTGCCCCCCCCATTAACAGTGATGGAACACCTATAGGAACCTGCGCAAGCGCAACCCCAGCAGGTCAATATTGTGGTGGTGGCGGCTTAACATTTGCTGAAAACTTTTTATGGAATGCGAGCCCCATTACCGATGATATCATCAAGATTGATCCTGTAGATGGTGACAACCTTGAAGTAGAAAACGTACTCGCAAGCCTTGCCTTCCCTGCTCCCAGCGACATGACTTATGATGGAACACACTTTTGGATAGTGGATTGGCAGACAAATACAATTAACAAAGTACTGGCCGAAACGGGTGCCATCATTTCTGACATACCTGGCCCCTCTTCTCTTCCTTCTTATGCCAGCAACCCCTCTGTTACGAATGCCAGACCTTACGGCATTACTTGGGATGGCCAAGCATTATGGGTTAGTGATCGCAGCGATTTAATGATTTACCGTGTCGACCCAATTACCGGAAGCATACTCGCTCAATTTGCTTCACCCGGCGCTAACCCTAAAGGCTTGGCTTGGGATGGTGAATTTTTATGGCATGTTGATCAGACAACCCAAACTATTTACAAGCTTGAAAGTGGTGTAATTCCTTTTGGGCTAGTTGGCTGCATCGAGAAAAATGGTATCGGTGTTAATGGCGATGTTCTTTTAACGCAAACCGCTGACCCGGATCAAGCCGCGTCAACCGACTCAGACGGCTGTTTCGCATTCGCAAGCTTCACATCAGGCGTTCCTATCCAAGTAAAAGTAAATGAATCTGGCGTTGATGAAAAGCCGGTTATCACACTAACCCAAACCAATGGCAGCACAGATGTAACCTTGGTCGTAGGTGATACATACGCAGAACCAGGTTACGTTGCTATGGATACAGAAGACGGTGACATTTCTGTCGGAGTAGTTGCTGTACCCGATATCATTAATACACCCACATTAATCAACACAACTGTCCCCGGACCAGCTGAAGGCTTTCCTGTGACTTATAATGTTGTTGATTCTGCCGGAAACCTTGCAGACGAACAAACACGTACCGTATACGTGCTAGAAGTAGATGTGGTCGCGCCAATCATTACATTAATAGGTGCAAATCCGTTTAATGTTGAGCAAGCATCTAGCTATGCTGAACCTGGCGCAACGGCTGCAGATAACAGAGACGGAGACATTAGTGCCAATATCCTAGTCACCGGTACGGTTAATACCGCTGCAGCTGGCACCTATACACTCTCATACAACGTATCAGATTCAACAGGTAATGCTGCCACAACTGTTACAAGAGATGTCATTGTCGCTGATACCACTATCCCGGTCATTACTTTACTAGGCTCTAGCCCACTAACAATTGAAAAAGGCGCCACCTATTCTGACCTTGGCGCAACTGCCAATGACAACATCGATAATGACCTCTCCTCAAGCATCGTCACCACTGGCTCTGTCACGACTGACACCGTAGGTAGCTACATTTTAACGTATGATGTTTTAGATCTGTCAGGTAATGCAGCCGTCACCGTTACACGAGTCGTCAATATTGTTGACACCACCATACCCGTCATCACATTACTAGGAGCAACCCCCTATAACCAGGAACTAAACGGAGCATTCATTGACCCTGGCGCTACTGCTTCTGACGTGCCTTCTGAAGACTTAACGGGCTCGATAGTAAAAACCGGCTCAGTTGATACAAGTACTGCTGGCACATACGTTCTGACATATGACGTAACAGATACCGCTGGCAATATTGCAACAAGCGTGACTCGAAGTGTTGTCGTTGCTGATACTGGCGCACCCACCATCACATTAACCGGCGATAACCCACTAGCACATGAATTAGGTAATACCTATATTGAACAAGGTGCAAGCGCGACAGATGCAATTGATGGCGATTTAACAGGTAGCATTATTATTGCTGGCGACACAGTCAATGGAAGCGCCACCGGCACTTATAATGTCACCTATAATATTGTTGACTCCGCCTCCAACCCCGCGCCCACTATCACAAGAGTCGTCAACGTCAGCGATACCACACCACCACTAATCACACTTCTTGGTAGCACCACTGTTTTACACGAACTTCAAACAAGCTATGCTGATGCTGGCGCAACCGCGACAGATAATACAGACAATGATATTACCGCCAATATTGCTGTCGGTGGCGATACTGTCACCCCCAATGTCATTGGTATTTATACCATCACTTACAATGTCAGTGATGCGGCTTTAAATGCTGCGGCTCCTGTAACACGTATTGTTAACGTAGCCGACCGGACTGCACCGATAATCACACTTCTTGGAGCCAACCCATTAAACCATGAAGTAGGCACCATTTTTGTAGACCCGGGCGCAACAGCAACGGATGCAATTGATACCACGGTCAACTCTAAAATTGGTGTAACAGGTACAGTTGACCCCAATACTATAGGCGTATATATACTTACCTATAATGTATCTGATATTGCAGGTAATGCGGCAACTACAGTCACTAGAACAGTTAATGTGGTAGATACTGGCGCACCAACAATCACCTTAATCGGTGACAACCCAATTCTGCATGAATTACAAACCACCTTTACTGACCTAGGCGCGACCGCCTCTGATGCCTCTGATGGTGACCTAACCTCAAGTATTGTGCCAACAGGTACTGTAGATTCAAACACCATCGGCACCTATACTCTTACTTATAATGTAACCGATTCACAAACAAATGCCGCTCCGACAGTCACCCGAGATGTCATCGTTGCAGATAGAATCGCACCCGTCATTACCTTAGCGGGTAGTAGCACGGTTAATGTCGAGCAAGGCGGAAGTTATGTAGACGCAGGCGCAACCGTCAGCGATGCAATCGATACCGGCCTAAGCGTTACTGCAGCTGGTTCCGTTGATACCAACACAGCGGGTACTTACATATTAACCTATGATGTCAGTGATACTGCTGGAAATGCAGCCACTCAAATTACCAGAACTGTCATAGTGTCCGATACGACCATTCCCGTTATCACTTTACTTGGCGCCAACCCGGTAAGCCATGAAGTTGGTACCGTTTTTGTCGATCCAGGCGCCACCGCCGCAGATAATATTGATCTAGACATTAGTGCAAGTATTGGCGTTTCAGGAACGGTCGATGCCGGTACAGTAGGCGCATACATTCTGACCTATAATGTCTCTGATCTTTCTGCCAATGCAGCCAGCACTGTCACAAGAACCATTAACGTTGTAGATACAGGTGCACCCAGCATCTCTTTATTAGGCGCAAGCCCTTTAAATCATGAACTCAATACTACCTTTAATGATCCAGGCGCCACTGCCTCAGATGCCGCTGACGGAGATTTAACCAGCTCAATCCTGACCACTGGCACAGTTGATCCAAATACAGCGGCATCCTACACGCTTACCTATAATGTAACAGATTCACAAAGCAACCCGGCTCCGACCATCACCAGAACAGTGATCGTCGCAGACACTACGGCTCCAGTTATTTCACTTACGGGAAGCAGTACAGTAAATGTCGAACAAGGCGGCACTTACACCGAACTAGGCGCAACAGCCACCGATGTGATCGATGATGACACAACGCTGACGGCAAGCATTTCGATTGGCGGCTCTGTGAATGTCAATGTTGGCGGCACGTATATCCTTACCTATAACGTTTCCGATCTTGCTGGCAACAGTGCAACTTCTGTCACTAGAACTGTCATAGTAGCTGATACGATAATCCCCGTAATCTCACTAACCGGCGTAAACCCTTTAAACCATGAAGTGGGCACTATATTCACCGACCCAGGCGCAACCGCTTCAGATAACCTTGATGGCGACATTAGCGCGAGCATCAATGTAACGGGCACCGTCAACGCCAATGTCGTTGGGGCCTACGTTTTATCTTATAATGTAAGCGACCTTGCTGGTAACAATGCAGTCACCGTGACAAGGACGGTCAATGTTGCCGATACTGGCGCACCCACTATTACAATAACGGGCGCCAACCCACTCAACCATGAATTGAATACCACCTATTCTGACTTAGGTGCTAGCGCCTCTGACGTGGTGGATGATGACGCGACCCTAAGTGCAGCGATTGCAGTTGTAAATAATGTTAACTCAAGCCTGACGGGCACCTATACAGTTACTTACGATGTGACTGACTCCGGTGGTAACCCTGCCGCACAGCAAACTAGAACCGTAAATGTAGGTGACTTCACCATTCCCGTGATTACTCTCACTGGCAACAGTAGTATGAACATTGAATTAGGGAGTAGTTACACCGAACAAGGCGCGACGGCTAGCGATAATATTGACGGGAATTTAACGTCGAGCATTGTGACAGCAGGAGCTGTCGACTCACTGACTGCTGGCGCTTATGTCATCAGCTATGATGTTGTCGACGCTGCCGGTAATGCCGCCACTCAGGTAACAAGAACAGTGACCGTCTCTGACACCACAATTCCGGTTATCACCTTATTTGGCAGCACCACTATCAATCATGAACAAGGCAGCGCATACAGCGACCTAGGAAGTAGCGCTACCGACAATACAGATGGCGACATCACTGCAAATACCACAATATCCGGCATTGTAGATGCAAATGCTGCAGGCACCTATATATTAAGCTACAACGTATCCGATGCCGCAGGCAATAATGCGGTAACCGTCACCAGAACAGTAATAGTTGCCGACACTATTATCCCTGTTTTAACACTCACGGGCGCTACACCCTTTAATCATGAACAAGGCACAACCTATGCTGACTTAGGCGCCTCGGCAAATGATTCTGTTGATGGTGATATATCAGTCAGTATTGTCGTAACTGGATCCGTCGATGGCAACACAGCAGGCAGTACGACACTTACTTACAATGTTTCAGACACGGCCGGGAATGCAGCAATAGCCATTTCAAGGAATGTCATTGTCGCCGACACCACAGCCCCAACAATAACCTTACTCGGCAGTACACCTGTCACACACGAACAAGGCACACCGTATACAGATGCCGGAGCAACTGCATCCGACCTTGTAGATGGTACCGTTACAGCCAACATAGTATTGACCGGCAGTGTGGATGTGAATACCGCTGGCTCTTACGCACTAAGCTACAACGTCTCTGACCTAGCTGGCAATGCAGCTGTCACGGTAACACGTACAATAACCGTTACAGACACAACAATCCCTACCCTCACCTTAACGGGTAGTAGCATCGTTAATCATGACCAAGGCGTGGTATACACAGATGCTGGCGCCAGCGCTAATGATAATATTAACGGAGATATTTCTACTGATATCGTTGCAACTGGCACTGTAAACGTAGACTTACCGGGCACATATACGCTGATATATAATGTAAATGATGCATCTGCTAATGCGGCGACCGCCATCACTAGAGACGTTATCATTTCTGATACAACCGTCCCTGTTATCACACTTACCGGTAATGCAGCCGTTAATGTAGAACAAGGAAGCAGTTACACCGATGCTGGCGCCACAGCCTCTGATGATGTTGATGGTAATGTGACAGGTAGTATTATCGTTTCTGGCGATACCGTTGACCCGGCCACTTCTGGAACCTACATCATTCGTTATGACGTATCTGATACAGCGTTAAATGCCGCTACGCAAGTAACCAGAACCGTCACTGTCACAGATACAACCATCCCGGTCATTACTTTACAGGGCGTCACACCGACCAATCACCAACAAGGCACGGTATACATCGATGCTGGCGTAACGGCTGCTGATAATATAAACGGCGACATTACTCTCAACGTTGTAAAAACAGGAACCGTCGACGCAAATACGGCTAACACATACATACTCACCTATAACGTTTCAGACGGCTCTGGCAATGCTGCACTAACAGTTACCAGAAGCGTAATTGTTGCTGATACAGCGCCACCGGTCATCACCCTGTTAGGCACTACCCCGCTCAGTCATGAGCAAGGAGCGGTATACTCGGATGCTGGCGCCTCAGCATTAGATACTGTTGATGGCGATATCAGTCTCAATATAGCATTAACCGGTGCCGTAGTTACGGGCACTGCAGGAACATATATATTAAGTTATGACGTTTCCGATATCGCTACCAACGCAGCGACCACTATCACTCGAACAGTCAATGTTGCTGACACCACCATTCCCGTCATCACTATAAGTGGTGGTGCGACAATGGATCATACCTTAGGCCAGTTATTCGTCGAACCAGGCGTTAGTGCGCTCGACAATATAAATGGTGATATCTCAGGCAGCATAGTGACATCTGGTACACTGGACATTAACACTGGCGGCAGCTATGTACTGAGTTATGATGTAACGGATCTATCATCGAATAATGCTGTAACTGTCACCCGAACAGTTAATGTCATTAGCCCGACAACTGTTACTATTGATGGCGGTACTGCTACTATCATAGGGGCTCACTCTGTCGATACAACCAACACCGGGTTCACCGGTACAGGCTACATCCTTCACTCTGGCGAAGGCTCTATAGAATATACCTTCACATCCTTCGGCGTACCCTATGATTTAGCTGTACGCTTTGCTTTAGATTCAGGAGATAGACCCCTTGAAATCATTCTGAATGGCACCTCACTAGGCAACCTTTCGTTCCCGACTACTGGCGCCTTCACAACCTGGGGCACTACTGCAAACTTTGCCATTACGCCGCTATCT
>Ga0105350_10001492_pt1 | contig 14852 bp, 9 predicted proteins | sample EN1Hudsemesocosm_FD_83506 | JGI IMG/M metagenome (GOLD analysis project Ga0105350, IMG submission 83506) | Methane-oxidizing microbial communities from mesocosms in the Hudson Canyon - EN1E Hudson Canyon | ecosystem: Environmental > Aquatic > Marine > Cold seeps | place: Hudson Canyon... | reverse complement strand
TGGCACCCGGCGGCAAAGCGATCATGATCGGCATGCCGCATTCCGGCGCCATGGCCAGCTACGAGCCCGTGATGCTGGCCGCTACAGGCCAGGGGCTTATCGGATCAAAAATGGGCGATGTGGTGATCCAACGTGACATTCCCTGGATGATTGATCTGTACAGCCAGGGCCGGTTGAAACTGGACGAACTGATTTCTGGTCGCTGGAGCCTGGAGCAAATCAACGAAGCCATCGCCGACACCAAAACCGGCAGTGCCAAACGCAATGTGATCCTGTTCCCACGTTGATCCCCCCGTCGTAGGGCGCGTGCTATCTCGCCCCATTTGCCGCAGCAATGCGTGACTGAACGCATCCACACAAACAAGAGATCACCCATGAAACTGCAAGACCTCGACGTGATCGTTACCGCCCCCCCAGCTCCCGGATGGGGCGGGCGCTATTGGATACTTGTCAAACTGACCACCGACACCGGTATAACCGGTTGGGGCGAATGCTATGCGGCCTCGGTCGGACCAGAGGCGATGACCCACGTTATTCGCGATGTGTTTGACCGGCATATGGCAGATGAGAACCCCGAGAACATCGAGCTGATGTTCCGGCGCGCATACTCTTCCGGCTTCACACAGCGGCCAGATTTAACGGCAATGGGCGCCTTTTCCGGGTTGGAAATCGCCTGCTGGGATATTCTGGGCAAAGACCGTGATCGCCCGGTTCACGCCCTGATCGGAGGCCGAATGAATGACCGCATTCGCGCCTATACCTACCTCTACCCGCTCGCCGAACACGACACCGAAAGCTTCTGGGCCTCGCCTGATATGGCCGCAGAAAGTGCCGCGCAGATGGTCAGGCAAGGCTACACAGCTGTCAAATTCGACCCTGCAGGCCCCTATACGTCTCGGGGCGGCCACATGCCTGCCATGAATGACATTTCAATCTCAGTGGCGTTTTGCAAAGCCATCCGCGAGGCCGTGGGCGACAAGGCAGACTTGCTGTTTGGAACTCACGGTCAATTCACCACAGCTGGGGCCATTCGCCTGGGCCAGGCCCTGGAACCCTACTCGCCGCTCTGGTTTGAAGAGCCAGTCCCGCCCGACAACACCGCCGAGATGGCCAAAGTTGCTCAGGCCGTTCGCATTCCTGTTGCCACAGGCGAAAGGCTGACAACCAAAAGCGAGTTTGCTGCCGCTCTGCAGGCCGGCGCTGCCACCATCCTGCAACCTGCTTTGGGTCGGTCCGGTGGCATTTGGGAGACCAAGAAAATCGCAGCAATCGCCGAAGTATACAACGCGCAGATGGCACCTCATTTGTACGCGGGGCCAATTGAATGGGCAGCGAATATCCAGCTTGCAGCCTCGATTCCCAATATTTTGATGGCCGAAACCATCGAGACACCGTTTCATGATGCGCTGATCAACGGGGCAATCCAGGTGGAAGACGGATTCGTAACGCCCCCTACGGCAGCCGGCCTTGGCATTGAGGTGAACGAGGCGCTGGCCCGTGCACATCCCTTTACCGGCAACGACTTGCACCTCAACATGCGGGACGCTCCTTGTGACTATGTAACGCCAAATGGCTTTGCCGGAGGGTCACCGCCGTTGAAGACGTCCGAATAGAGCCAGTGGTCAAATTTCGAGACTGACACAATTCGGCGGAGCCCTCCCGCGCCCGTGCGGTTCATCGGCGTTGCCGATCACCCTTGCGGTCTTGGGCGTGGCGCCGCGCCTTTGGCGCGGCGCCACGCCCAACCAGAGGCGGGCTTCCGTCAGGAAACCGCAAATGGGCGGGAGAGCCTTGTTTGGAATTGGGCCGCACGGCCGGTGCGCATCAATAATCAGTTGGATACGTAGCCGGCAACAACTTGCAACAGTTTAAACGCCGTTGCCGCATCGTTTTCTACCACCGCAAAAAACTCTTCCTCACCGATACGCAGGCAGGTCAATTCACTCTGCGCAATCATGCTAAGCGAGCGCGGTTCTTTCCGGATCAAGCCCAATTCACCGACCAGACGACCCTGCCCCACGCTGGCGATCAACTTGTCGTCCTGCCCATCAATGGGCAAGTACAGGCCAGCCTCACCTTCCAGGATCATATAGGCACCATCACTGGCTTCATCGTCTTTCAAAAAGACCACTTCACCGGCAGCGGCCTGATACCAACGGGCACTAAAAGCCAGCAGGCGCAATTGGCGACGATTCAACCCGGAAAACAGTTCCGTCTGTTCCAGCGCCCTGAGTTTGCGCGCCAGATCTGCACTGGCCGCTCCATCTTCGACCGCCACCTTTTGCGCCTCGTCACTGACAAGTCGTCCCTGTCGCAGCTCGTAGTAAACATCAAACACATCTGGGCTTTCAAAACTGTCGCCCAGATAAATCACCGTCGTATCCGGCAGCAGTTTTCGCAGATTTTTATGTACCGAAATGCTGGTTTCCAAATCATAACTGGCCATCGCCGTGTCCATGATCAGAATATCCGGCCGTTTGATTGTAGCGCGAGAAAAGGCCAATGGTTCAGCAAAGCTGGCGGCCAGACCCTGCCCGCCCAATGCAATTGGCAGTTCAAAGATCAGCTCAACCACCAGATCACGAACCCCGTTTTGCACCAGCAACTCAGAGACCAGTTTGCGCAGTTCGTCTCCCTTGGCGCCGGCCAAGTCCGAAATCTTGCCAAACAGAGCATTCTCCAGAACCGTCAATCCCGGTGCAAAACTTTCGATACTCAGCGGCACAAACAGGTCACCCAAAGTGGCCATCAACCGGGTAGAATGGCTTTGCCTGAAGGCCAGAATGCGGCTTTGCATGTCCTCACTAAAGGCTGGGCCGATTTGTTCGGCTGAGATCCGGAACGGAACAATCAACAGCTCTGCTAACTCTTTGTGATCCAATACACCGGCGCCGTTGGACCGGGTCTTTTCAACCAGATCAAGCGCGACTTCGTATGCAGAGGGCTCCAGCCCCAGTTTGCGAAACAATGGGTGATCAGTGCCGTCGAGCCCAAAAATCTGGCGCAGCATATCCACCACGTCTTGGGTCAGCGCTACCAGGTCTTCGTCCAAGTTCAATTCTTTGATTAGGTCCAGAAACTCGGTCTGCTCTGCCAAAACGACTTCAGTGATCGGCTCATGTGGCGTCGCGTACAACAAGTTTTCTGCCACAGGCAATGCCGGATTATACTCATCCGTCTTCAAAAAGAACGCATGCTGACGAAGCCCGGCGTCGCGTACAGCCTGCTGCACCTGATCACGCAACTGCACCAGATGCGTTGCCAGAACAGGGTGAGTCTTCGGATCAAAATTCTGCTCCATACCGCGCCGAAACAAAGCGGTGTCCGAGCCGATGCCTTCGACCAGCTTCAGCCACCAATCACGCAAGTCATCCTTGTTCGAAAACCCGGCCACGGACGGGTCAAGCCAGGGTGCATCATGCGGGTCTGGGCTGTTGCCGGCCTTCAGGGCTTTTTCGAACTGATCGACGTCCCTGGCCTTTCCAGTGGGGCGCGGTCGCATCGGCATCATCACATTGTCGCCAAACGACCCCTGAAACAGCACGGGCCGCGATGTCGCATGACCAACCCGAGCGGCGATTACCGCCTGATGCAGCTTGGTCAAATCATGCCCCGCAATGGAAACACTGCCCGCCGAGGGCAACAACTCGCGGGTCAGAAGTTCAGCCATGGCGCGCCTGTCTTCTTCTGACGGGGCGGCGATCCCGACGACTTTGCCGGCAGGCAGGCGGGCACTCAGATCCTCCAGCACCAAATTCCCGTCAGCGTCCCGCACATTGACATTGGTCAAAATCACGTCGCCCTCAAGACGTACCAACTCCTTGGGTTCACCTTCCATCAAGGCCTCGTCGACCATACCAGTTGGCGCAAAACGCTCCATGATCACGTCCCAGCGCAGGCTCATGTCCTGGGTCTGGTTGTAATAGGCCAATAGCTCCTTCCACGGAGATGCGAGGTCCTTATAGGCTGCCAAAGCCGCCACAAGCGCGCCCAGTGAGACAGAGCCTTGCAGCACCAGATAGCCACCAATCGCATAAAACAAAAACGGCGTCAGCTGGGTGATGAAGTTATTGATAAACTTCATAAAGAACTTTTTCTGATAGATATCGAGGCGAATATCATACAGGCGCCCCAAGCGGGTCGTGATAACCGCCATGCGATAGCGCCAGCCGCCGTTGATCCGCAATGTCGAGGCGCCAACGGCGCTTTCCCCGATTTCAGCCGCAAGCGCGCGAACCTGCTTGATGCGCTTTTTGTTCAATAGGTTGATGCGCCGCTGCAACATCGGGATCAACCAACCCTGCAGAGGTATCAAAGCCACAGCCGCAATGCCAAACCAGACATTTTGCAGAAACAGGAAAGACAGAATGGTGATCATCTGCCCGGCTTGCAAAACTGGCTGGGTGATCGCATCGCCCATCAGGCCGCCCATCGGCTCGCTTTCAGCTGTGATCATCGACACCAGTTCACCCTGGCTGACCCGTTCAAAGTAGGGCTGTGGAAAGCGCAGCACCCGGGCTATCAACTGATAGCGAAACCGACGCAACATGCGTTCGGCGAGTATGCCTTTCATGGTGTTGATGCGCATTTTCATCAAGCCATGCGCTGTCACAGCCAACAAGAATCCCGAGCACAAAAGCCACAAGAACGTCAGCTGATCCACCGGGCGCCCCAGCACATCAATGGTCGAAGTCTGCGCGCCAATGGCATCGTTGATAATCCGCTTGGGCAGTTCAAGCGTCAGGAATAACAACGGGAATAGCGTGGTGGTGACCAGCAGCAGAATCAACTGATCCCGTTTGGAGTATTTCCAAATGAAGCGGAAAAGAGAGCGTTCGATGGAAGGCCTCCAAAATAGCAAGGACAAACAGGTACACCCCAATGCCTAGCGCGGTTCCACCATCACAGGCAATGCCTTAGCGTCAGATGTCCCGTTGCGGAAGATGTTTCGCTGACGATTGCCTGCGGCGAAAAAATCCGTAAGCTCCAGTAACGAGCGATTAACAGGAGTTCCCGTCTTGCCGGACTATGTCGGATCTATTTTGCTGCTGCTGGGCTTACTGCAGTTCAAGCACATGTTTGCCGACTTTTATATGCAGACGCAGAAAATGCTAAGTGGACGGGGGATATACTTTCATATGGGTCGGGCCCAACATGCCGGAGTACATGTAATAGGGTCCTTTCTGGTCTTCCTGATATTTCATACCCCGATGTGGTTCATACTGGTTATTTGCGCGCTTGAATGGTTTATCCATTTCAACATTGATTACTGCAAAGCCTGCTATTCCGAGTCAAAGCAGTTGATGCCGAACATGGCAGAATTCTGGCGTGCCATGGGGACAGATCAGGCGCTGCATCATTTCACCTATCTGGCTATGGTATGGGCCTGGATGGAATACACTGTAATTTAGGGCCTGCTACCAAATGGGTATACCTGGGTATACTTTCGTTTACCCCTTGGGGCTCTGCCCCAAACCCCGGGATATTTCTGGCCAGATGAAAATGGATCCGGATTAGGGAAGTACTGGTTTGTTTTGCTTTATCGTGCGCAGAACCATATTGGTCTGGGCGCTGGCAACGGCAGGTAAGCGAAACAAGAATTGCTCAAGAAAATTGTTGTAGGCGTCCAGATCCGGAGCCAGTACGCGCAGGTGATAATCGGCTTGCCCGGTTGTGGCATAACATTCCTGCACCAGTGTGTTTCCCTCGATTGCGCGAATGAATTCGACCAGTTTTTCAGGGTCATGGCGGGTCAGGTGTACATGAACAATCGCCTGGAACTCTAACCCCAGGACAGCCGGGTTCACGATGGCCCCATATCGCACGATCGCGCCCGCATCTTCCAATGCCCGGACCCGTCGCCACAGTGCGGAGGCCGACATTCCTATGGTTTCGGCCATGTCGGCATTAGACATCCGTGCATCTTGTTGCAACAGAGACAAGATGCTGCGGTCACGATCAGTGATTTTCATATTTCGGTCAAACTTTTCAAAAGTGTCGTAATTGTCGGTCAATTCACCCAACATTACACCGTATTGCAAGCGGTTTGACGAAAATTTTCACTCAACATGGTCTACTCTACCGCTTACAATACCGATCAAGCAAGAGATGCCAGCCATGACCCAGCAGACACATGATTTTCAGAAGTATCACCTGAGTGACCGGTACGACCTGACCAGAGGCCGGGTTTTTCTCACTGGCACTCAGGCGTTGGCGCGGATCATGCTGGATCAGGCGCGCCGCGATCAACAGGCAGGTCTGAACACTGCTGGTTTTGTATCCGGCTATCGTGGCTCGCCGCTGGGTGGGGTCGATTTGGAGTTCTGGCGATCCGCTGAACGGATGCGCGAGAATGGTATCAAATTCATGCCTGCAGTGAATGAAGACCTGGGGGCAACTGCGGTTTTGGGGGCGCAACAGGCCGTGCTGGATCCCCAGTGCCAGGTCGAGGGCGTATTTTCAATGTGGTACGGCAAAGGCCCCGGGGTGGATCGGTCAGGCGATGCTCTGAAACATGGCAATGCCTATGGGTCGTCGACCAAGGGCGGGGTTCTGGTGGTTGCGGGCGATGACCACGGCTGCGTCAGCTCGTCGATGCCACATCAATCCGACGCGGGTTTTCTGGCTTGGTTTATGCCCGTTCTAAATCCGGCCTCGGTCAGCGAATTCCTGAGTTTTGGCGAATACGGCTTTGCCCTGTCACGCTATTCCGGCGCCTGGGTTGGCTTCAAGGCCATCTCGGAAACGGTGGAAAGTGGCCGTTCTGTCGCCTTGCCGCCAGACCGGGAATTTATCTTGCCTGACCTGCCCCCCTACCCCGGCGGATTGCATGTGCGGCGCTCAGATTTGCCCAGCCCCGAGATCGAGGTTCGCATGCGGGCCAAGTTGAAAGCGGTGCGCGCCTTTGCCGAGGCGAACCCGATTGATCGGCGCATCTATGACTTGCCTGATGCCAGTTTTGGCTTTGTCACCACCGGAAAAGGCCATCTTGACCTGATGGAGGCACTGCGCCTGTTGGGGCTGGACGAAGCGGCCTGTCGTCGGCTGGGCATCGATATCTACAAGGTTGGAATGGTCTGGCCACTGGCCCGTCGCAGCGCCTTGCGGTTTGTGCATGGCAAAAAAGAGGTACTGGTGGTCGAGGAAAAGCGTGGCATTATCGAAAGCCAGTTCAAAGAGTATTTCTATGATTGGCCCGGCAACAAGCCCGAAAAGATGGTTGGCAAATACGACAGCCACGGTGAGCCGCTGATCCCCTGGACTGGAGAGTTAAGCCCGCTGCAACTGGTGCCTATCATAGCCCAGCGGCTTGATCCGTTTTTCCCTGAGGAAGGGTTATCGGCCAAGGCGCTGGCACTGACGGATACGCCGCCCATCCTGTTGAACATCGCTGGCGCCACTCGCACCCCCTATTTCTGTTCAGGCTGCCCGCATAACACCTCGACCAAACTGCCCGATGGAAGCAAGGCCAATTCAGGTATCGGCTGCCATGTGATGGCCAGCTGGATGGACCGCGAGACCGCTGGATATGCGCAAATGGGCGGCGAAGGTGTGCCCTGGGTTGCCACCTCCATGTTCAACGGCGGCAAACATGTGTTTCAGAACCTCGGCGAAGGAACCTGGTATCACTCTGGATCGCTGGCGATCCGTCAGGCCGTGGCGGCACAGACCAATATCACCTACAAGATCCTCTATAATGACGCCGTCGCCATGACCGGAGGGCAGCCGGTGGATGGGCCCGTTAGTGTGGTCGGAATTGCCCAGACTTGCCGGGCTGAAGGCGTTCAGAGAATTGCACTGGTGTCGGATGACATCACCAAGTTCATCCGATCAGACTTCCCCAGCGACACCACATTCCATGACCGCGCAGAACTGGACTGGGTCCAGCGCGAACTGCGCGATATCTCGGGTGTTTCCGTGCTGATCTATGAGCAGGCCTGCGCCACCGAAAAGCGCCGCCGTCGCAAACGCGGCACCCTGGACGACCCTAAGCGATTTGCAATCATCAATGATCTGGTCTGCGAGGGATGCGGCGACTGTTCGGTTGAATCGAACTGCCTAAGCGTGGAGCCCATTGAGACACCGCTGGGTCGCAAACGTAAAATCAACCTGTCCAGTTGCAATAAGGATTTTTCCTGCCTGAATGGATTTTGCCCCAGCTTTGTTACCGTCGAGGGCGCCACCCGACGTAAGAAACAGGCCCCGGGTCTGGACGCGGCGCAATTGGTGGCGGCCCTGCCCACCCCGAACATTGCCGCACTTGACACACCCTTTGATTTACTGGTCACCGGAGTTGGTGGCACCGGCGTGGTGACCATTGGCGCATTGATCACTATGGCCGCCCATCTTGAGGGTAAAGGTTCCAGCGTGTTGGATTTCACTGGATTTGCGCAGAAATTCGGGACCGTGCTCAGCTATATTCGGCTGTCGACTAACCCGGAAGACGTGAACCAGGTGCGCATTGACACAGGCGCGGCGGATGCGGTGATTGGCTGCGATGTTGTGGTCAGCTCAGCCCCCAAGGCCTCGGCACATTACGGGTCCAACACCCGGATCGTTCTAAACCGGGCAGAAATGCCCACCGGTGATCTGGTGCTGCAACGTGATGCTGATCTTAATGCAGGTCAGCGCGAGCAGGCGATAAGCAGTGTCGTCGGCGCCGAAAACTTAAGCGCGATGAATGCCAACGAAGTTGCCGAGGCAATCCTCGGCGATACGGTCCTGGCCAATATGATAATGCTTGGGTTTGCCTGGCAAAAAGGGCTTGTGCCAGTTTCAGCTGGTGCGCTGGACCAGGCCATTGAGCTTAACGCAGTGGCGGTAGAGCGAAACCGTCTGGCGTTTGCCATCGGGCGCGCACTGGCGGTGGATCCAGGTCTGGTAAGCGATTGGTACACGGAGACTACGGAAGCGCCGGAAACGCTGGAAGATGTGATAGAGCGGCGGGCAAGTTTTCTCACCGGATATCAAGATGTGGGGTATGCCAAACGATATACCGAAACACTGGCCCGTTTTCGCAACTCAGTTCCGGATGACAGTACCGAGGAACTGACCATTGCGGCCGCCAAATCGCTGTTCAAACTGATGGCTTATAAAGACGAATTCGAAGTGGCCCGTCTTTTGACCAGCGCCGCCTTCAAGCATCAAATAGAAGCCGAATTTGAGGGCGACTTCACGGTTCACCATCATCTTGCCCCACCACTGCTGAGCCGAGGAAAAGACGCCCGGGGTCGCCCGATGAAACGCGCCTTTGGGCCGTGGTTACGGCCCGTTCTGACCCTACTGACCAAAGGTAAACGCCTTCGCGGCAGCCGTTTCAACGTTTTTGGATATCACGCCGAGGCCCGGCTGCACCGTGATTTATTGGCATGGTACGAAGACGCCCTGAAGCAGGTCGAACGGCGCTATAACGCGGCCTGTCACGACAGCTGCCTCGCCATCCTGACCGCGCCGATGGAGATCCGCGGCTATGGTCCTGTCCGCCAGCTGGCAGCCGAAAAGATAAAATCCAACACCACGTCAATGCTTGCTGCTCTTTAGGAGGTCCAGAATTTCAAAGAATAGGTGGTGAACTCTTCCAGTTCTTCGGGGAGAGCTTCGCACCCTGTGAAGACTTTCAAATATTCTGCCGTCATCCTAAGTCGATAGTCACCACTTTCGTTCAGCCCTGCCATATCATAACCCAACTGCATGTAATATAATGCTTTGGCACGGGCCAGCGCCTCGACATCAGGGAAATCATAGCGCTGAAACATCTGCGTCAGCGCCTCAACCCGACGCGCGTCAGATTGATCTAACAGATGGCGCACAGGCCCAGACCGGCGGGCCCAGTCTCGCACCGCGAAATCCAATGCTGTGTTGAACAATTCCGGATCAGCAGTACAACGCCAAACATTCAACACTGCGGCAGTTATCGTCTCAGCAGCAACCGTTGCCTGGCCAACCATCCCCGCAGTGTTGGTCTGCTCCCATGTTTTCAGCAGAGCATCAAGAAGATCCTGGCGGGATTTGAAATACCAATAAAACGAAGACCTCGAGACGGCCATTCTCTCTGCCAGTGCCAGCACTTTGACCTGCTCGACCCCATGCGAGATCAACACGTCCATGGCCACATTCAGCCAATCTGCACGGGTCACTCTGACATTGCCGATTAACGGTTCAGCTTTTGGGTCATCGCGCTGCAGGATTGTTTTTTGGGTCATCTTTTTCGCCTTTGGTCAAACTGTCAAACACAGTTATGGCAATACAGGTTTTGACGGTCTTATAAAACAGCGCTCGGACGCGCCTTGATCCCAGCGTGCCAAGCCAAGGTGGCGTCGTTCGCATCTGGAATACGCATTTTTATCACCCGGGCAAACTCAACAAACACAAAAGCACTGATATCAGCGAGAGTGAAATCATTTGTGGCCAGATAGCGGCTGGCCTGCAATCGCTGTTCAAGCCGGTCAAAGAATGTCTCGGTGCGGTTCAGGCCGCGCGAAACCAATTCCGGTATCTGACCATAATCCGATGGACCAGGGATCGCACGGTCTGCAAAGAACGGATGGCCATTGCGCAGAGCTTCAGCAATGGGCACTCCACCCTGCTGCTCGGCAATTGCGTTCCACATGAGAACCAGACCTTTTTCCTCAGCTGTCCGGCCCATCAAAGGAGGGTTTGGGTGGGTTGCCTCCAAATAGGCCGCGATGCCTAGGTTTTCTGTCAGAGCCGTCCCCTCGTCAGTGATCAACACTGGCACTGTGGCATGTGGGTTCACCGATTTAAACGCGTCGCCCAGCTGTTCCCCTTTGGCGATAGAAATGTCGTGGCATTCTAGTGCAAGTCCCTTTTCAGCAATGAACATCCGCGCCCGACGAGGGTTAGGAGCAGTAGAGCAGTCGTAAAAAATCATTGATCAAAGTATCCTGTCGCAAACGCCTTTGACGCAGCCTAGACGGCAGACCTACTGTCCATCAACCACAGATAAGCGCGTAAATAGCGGGTTGAGGCATCCAAGTCGCTCGGTGCACCAGAACATCAAATAACGCTCTCGCTTCCACATCTCTGATCAATCAACCCAAAGCACGGTATGCTCCCGCGCCCACGCGAATCATCGGCTAGTGCCGATGGTCCTTGCGGTCTTGGGCGTGGCGCCGCGCTTTGCGCGGCGCCACGCCCAACGGGCCGAGTATCTCTGTCAAGAGGACGAGGACGGGCGGGAGATCTGGTTAGCGAATATCCCCATCCCGACAGTAGATAAAGCACCGGCCCTCTACGGCCCCTTCTGGCAAGCTCAACTCTGTCAGGGAGTCAAAGTACATTCGGTCAGACGACACCATCAGTCCTCCCGGTGCCAATAGCGGCTCGACCAGCGGCGAGACAAACCGTGCAAACACGTCATTCTTCTCACGATTGTGACCTCCCAGATCCGCATGCACTAAACTGGCAGTCGGGCCAAACCGGTCCAATGATGCCGGGAGCGTTTGGCGTACATCCCCCAATATCACACGATCCTCGGGCGGCGTGCTGTCCGGGTGCGAGGCAACCGCGCGCTCAAAAACGTAGATGTCGCGATCTTCAACATAACTCCGCATGTGGTGATAGGTTCGGCCATTGCCCAACCCAAGTTCAAATACCGGACCAGTCATCGCTGCGGTTTGCGCAATCGCAAAATCCAGGCAGGCGCGCTGGGACACCATTCGGTCGATAAACAAATCAAGACGGGACAGCATAGATCAACTCCTTTTCGCCCAACAATCCACTCCGGGCTTTTACTAACCCGTGTGACAGAGATTGCAGTGAATGTGTAGCGCCCCTCAAAACAGTATGCTCACCTGTCTAACCAGCGATTTTACAACACTTCACACCCGATTTCCGACTTTTCGAGGTGCCTCAACGACTAAATGGGTTTGACTAGACAGGTCCGGTCACGCGATGGTGTCAAAAAATAAGGGAGAAAATGATGACAGCGGCACCAAAGCTGGTTGGGTGGACCTGAATGCGGCCTTTGCTGTCGGTGGACAACCTTAGCATTGGATTTGGCAATGGCACCCCAGTGGTCCGCAATGTCAGTTTTGAAGTGATGCCCGGTGAGACCCTTGCTCTGGTCGGCGAAAGTGGATCAGGCAAAACTGTTACCTGCCGGTCCGTCCTGCGCATCCTGCCGCGCGCTGCGCGTCTCCATTCGGGCACCATCCGATTGAACGGCAGTGCGGGCACGCAAGACCTGACCGCGTTGAACGAACGTCAAATGCGAAATGTGCGCGGCAATGCGATCTCGATGATTTTTCAAGAGCCTATGCATTCTCTGTCTCCGCTGCACCGGATTGGCAATCAAATTTCCGAAGTATTATGGCTCCATGGGCGCACGCGCGAAGCCGCTGCCAAAAAAGATGTGCTGGAGTGTTTTGAGAGGGTTGGGTTTCCGGACCCTGACCGCGCCTATCGGTCTTATCCGTTTGAGCTGTCCGGTGGTATGCGTCAGCGGGCGATGATTGCAATGGCAATGGTCGCCAAGCCTGACCTGCTGATCGCGGATGAACCGACCACAGCACTGGATGTCACCACTCAGGCGCAGGTTCTGGGACTGATGAAAGAGCTCCAGCGCGACACTGGCATGGCCATGATCCTTGTCACCCATGATCTGGGGGTTGTGGCCAATATGGCCGAACAGGTGGTTGTTATGCACAAGGGTCAGGTCATGGAGGCCGGCGCCGCCGAGCCGCTGCTGCGCGCCCCGGCCCATGCCTATACCCAGCAGCTGTTTGATGCCGCGCCGGCCATTCCTGCCCACCCGCAGACAGCACCAGAACTGCCGCAGGATGATTTGATTTTAGAATTAAAATCCGTCTCCAAAACCTATACAATGCGGGCTGGAAAATCGTGGCAGCCAGAGTCCAAGATCCTTGCCTGCCGAGGCGTCGACTTTGCGCTACAACGTGGCAAAACACTTGCGATCGTTGGTGAAAGTGGCTCGGGCAAAACGACAGCGGCACGCATTGCGCTGGGGGCTGAATTGCCCGACGAGGGTGGCGAGGTGCTGTTTCGCACAACACCACAATCCGAGGCCATCGCGGTGCATCATATGTCACGCGCCGCCCGCACTGCGTTCCAGCGCGAGGCACAGATGGTGTTTCAGGATCCCTATTCCTCGCTATCGCCGAGAATGCGCATTCTGGATGCTCTGTGTGAACCGCTAGAGATCCACGGTATTGGCTCCAAACATGAACGCCGAGAGCAGGCGGAACAGATGTTGCGCCTGGTTGGATTGGGGCCAGATATGCTGCTGCGCTATCCGCATGCATTTTCCGGCGGTCAGCGTCAGCGCCTGTCGATTGCCCGCGCCTTGATGCTGGACCCCTCGCTCCTTGTTTGTGACGAGCCGACCTCGGCGCTGGATGTTTCGGTACAAGAACAAATCCTGCGCCTGCTGGAAGAGATCCAGGACCGCAAGAATCTATCCTATTTGTTCATCAGCCATGACCTTGCCGTGGTCGCACGGATTGCCGATGAAGTGGCGGTTATGCGTGGTGGTCTGGTCGTTGAACAGGCGCCCCCGGACACTCTTTTTCACAACCCAAAACATCCCTACACCAAAGCACTGATAGCGGCCCAGCCCGAGCCCGATGTGGATCGGCCAATTGATCTAAAGCTGGTCGCATCTGGTGCCGGCTCCCCGGACAGCTGGCCCGAGGATTTTCGTTTTTCAAACACCATGGTACCTTCACTGGTGCAAGTGGAACCAGGTCATAAGGTACGTTGCCATGTTTAAGACCCCAAAATTCATTTTCGCTCTGTCCATCACAGCGCTCTTCACACCGCTCGCAGCCTTTGCCTCCCCGCCAGTGCAGGAAAGCGATTTCTGGCGCGCCGAGGTTGAGGCAGGCAATTTACCACCCGTCGCTGACCGCATTCCGGATGTCCCGCTGACCGTGGACCTGACCGCGCGCGGGCGTACGCCTGGGGTCCAGGGTGGCACCTTGAATACTATGATCACCCGCTCCAAAGATATTCGCCAGATGGTGGTCTACGGTTATGCCCGGTTGGTTGGCTATGACGCAGATTATGAACTGCGCCCTGACCTGCTGATGTCGTTTGAAAATCAGGACAACCGCCGTTTCACCTTAAATCTGCGGCCCGGACACCGATGGTCAAACGGGGCTCCGTTTACCTCGGATGATTTCAAGTACTGGTGGGATGATGTCGCCAATAATGAATTGCTCAACCCGACCGGACCGCCAGACTTTCTGCGGGTCGAAGGGGAACTGCCCACTGTCAGCTTTCCAGACCCACAGACAGTCATCTACGAATGGTCCAAGCCAAACCCCAATTTTTTGCAAAGCCTGGCACAGGCACGGCCCCCGTTTATCTTCCGCCCCGCAGAGTTTCTGAAAAAGTATCACATTGCCTATGCCGACCCCGATGATCTTGCCTTTGAGGTCAATGATGCCCGTGTCAAAAGCTGGGCCGCGCTGCACAACAAACGCGACAACATGTACAAGTTCGACAACCACGAACTGCCAACCCTTCAGCCCTGGATCAACTCGACTTCGGGCAAGAAGATCCGCCACTTGTTTGTGCGCAACCCCTATTACCACCGCGTCGACGAGAACGGTGTGCAGCTGCCCTATATTGACATCATCGAGATGGAAATCGTCTCGGGCGGGCTGGTTGCAGCAAAATCCAATGCAGGCGAGGCTGACCTTCAGGCCCGTGGGCTTGGCTTTCGCGACATTGCGATCTTACGCAAGGGCGAGGCCGACGGAGGCAACTATGAGACCTATCTTTGGGGCACAGGCACCGCATCGCAGATTGCAATTTTTCCAAACCTGAACGTCAATGATGATGTCTGGCGTGGTGTTCTGCGCGACGTA
>Ga0105350_10001490_pt1 | contig 14859 bp, 14 predicted proteins | sample EN1Hudsemesocosm_FD_83506 | JGI IMG/M metagenome (GOLD analysis project Ga0105350, IMG submission 83506) | Methane-oxidizing microbial communities from mesocosms in the Hudson Canyon - EN1E Hudson Canyon | ecosystem: Environmental > Aquatic > Marine > Cold seeps | place: Hudson Canyon... | reverse complement strand
TTTGGAACCAGCTAAGTAATGATGGCTTTGTTGTGAACGCTGCGTTTGAGAAAGATATGATCAGCCAAATCCCCAATGACTATTTTGATGGTAATGGCGTCTCTATTAGACAAGTTTTCTATAAGAAGAGTTGGAAGAATACTCGAATATTGACCTATCGAATGATGGCTCATATTGCTCGAATATCAATTACTAATTATTGCGCATTGAAATCCAAATGGAATTACATCGAGCAAAAGTGCTCCGGCGCTTGGTGCAACTCTTATTACGAGGTTAATGGGCGTTTTGTTAGAACTGAAATGTACCCTAAATCTGATGAAGCTAGAAAAAAGCTTGCAGTTAGGAAGCTTCGAAAGGCCATGCTGCGTGAGATATGAATTCTAGCTTACTGTATTAAACGTGACATTCTTTGAGGTGAATTCTAGTTATTTCAGCAAGTTAGTTCCAGTTTGCTACCTAATTCTTGTGGCTTTAATGGTGGGGTCGTCTTAAACTGATTCGTGGGCACTACTTTTAGCCTTAAGATGTCTGAAAATTTTAATAAGAAATTGGGTAAAGGCTTTGACACCTTTAATTTTCGGCGTAAGAAGCACTTACCTTCAGATGAAGTGAAAATGGATAATATCAAGAGAATCGAATCAATATTAATGTCGTTTATGGTCGATGGCCGTGCTGATCTGGAAGAGTCTGGAAATAAGTTTATCCATTACACTTCTGCTGATAATGCCATAAATATACTTAAGTCCAAGCGCTTGTGGATGAGAAATCCAAAATGCATGAATGACTATATGGAAATCATTCACGGCTATCAGCATCTGGACAACTATTTTAAATTAGATGCCAATAAAGAATTGTTTTCATTGGCTTTAAATCAATATGAAGAGGGCTTTCTCGATCATGTGTTTGCAGGCTTCAATGACTGGTGGAAACAGGTACAATTAGATACTTTTATCACCTCAGTGTCAGTACATTTACCTAGTGAAGATAAACACGGACGGCTTTCTATGTGGAGGGCTTACGGGGAGTCGCCCGCAAAAGCAGCACTTGTACTCAACAACCCACCTGAAGCGATAAACAGCTTGAACTTGATTTTAAGCCCCGCTCTATATTTGACCGAGGAAGAAATAAATCAGGACCTAGATAATCTAGCAAACAACTTTGTTGCTGAAATTGAATTTATTCGCACTCTTGATAGAGAGGAAATACTTTCGAATCTTATTCTATCTTTAATCGTGAGAGCACTTTCTTTAAAGCATGTTGGGTTTAAAGAAGAGCGCGAATGGAGAATTATATTTCTTCCTAATTTATTTCCACAAAACAAACTGGTAGAAAAAGGTTTAGAAACAGTTTCTGGAGTACCTCAAGTCATACATAAAATTCCACTGGAATATTACCCAGAAGAAGATGTGTCACATATGAGTATCCCCCAGCTTTTGGATAAAGTAATTATTGGCCCAACTACTTATCCGATAACGATTTTAGATGCTTTTAATGTTGTAATAAATGAGGCTGGCATCAACCCAGTTGATGGTAAAGTGGTTAGTTCAGGGATTCCTTTAAGAACATGATGAAGTATTTACAATGTATAACAAGAAGCTCAAAGAGTTATGTGTTTTGGAGTATGTGTGCCTAATTTGAATATGTCCCTTTCACTTAAACTTTTTGCTCATGGTATCAAAGACCTCCATGATCCAAACTGGACTGGTATGTTCTTGTATGATCGAGTGAAACAACACTTAAAAGGTCGTGTCGAGCCTTACGATCTACTGAGGAAGCCACTAGAAAAAGGTTTCTCATATTGTCTTGGTGGTTTGATATTCGAAGAGTATTTCTCTGAAGCTCATATTGAATATCTTCACGGAGAATATAAGTTTTGGTTTATAACAGACTTATGTGATTTTGTTAAAACCCATGATTTAAAGCAATCACCTGAGTTGAAAGATCTATCCAAAGAAGTTGATAAAATATCTGCACTTTATGAAATTGATGTCGATGAGTACTGTGACTACATTGATTCTTGGGAATTTAATCGAAAAGCACTAAAGCTTAGTGATATTTACATTCAACAAAACCAATCTGAATTTACTACTCTAAAGGCTTTGTATGCCGAAGAGTTTTCCGACCGAATGTTACATGATCGCCAATTATGTTTTTACGCATCTCAACTTTTAATAGAAATAGGTTTCGACGGTGATACTGACGATACTGGTCCAAAGAAGTGGGTTGAACGTGAATATTGGCCTGAAAGAGTAAAATCCATATTAAGATCAAGAGATCGTGGTAAGTGTACAAGTTGTTCTGCTGATTTGGTTATGGAGCTAGATGAAGCAATTCATATCGATCATATGATTCCAATTTCAAAAGGTGGTTGTAATGATATCGTTAATCTTCAGATTTTATGTTCAAAATGCAACTTATCTAAAAGCGCGAATCTCGAAGATGTTAATAGCTCAATACCAAGATACATCAGGCGTAGCAACACCTAACAACAAGGCACTTAAACGGACAAAATATGACATCAAAGAAATCTATATATATCGGAACTAGTGTTGTTGTTCTCGTATCACTGCTAACAAGCTGGTTGCTACCAGTCTCTGATATTCTCAAAGGGATTTACAGCTCTCCCGCCATACTGGGTCTTATTACAATTTTGTATCAATTGGCAAGGGATCAAGCATCCTTTGAAAAAGAACAGGAATTACAGCAGCAGAGCTCAACACTAAGTGCCGCTCTCGTATCAGGGATGGGGGAACATATTTTTCAACAGCAAGTATTATTCGCTGAAAAATACATGGAATCGACATATGAAATAACCCTTATTTTGTTCCAGAGAAGCATGGCCTCAAATGTCGACCAACTGGATAAATTATTTAAAACCCTAAAAGGTCTTAGGTCCAAGCATGCACTTTGGTTATCAAATGACATGCTAGATAAACTGATACCTTTTGAAGAAATTATTTGGCAGTTAATCGTTGGCATTGAAGAAATTAGAGATGAAGGGACTGAGGGAAAGAGAAAGATGGAGCTCCGCAAGGAATTACGTGAAAAACTAAATACGGCTATAGGTTATTCAAAGACTGGTGAAAACTTATCAAATGATGAAGTGCTTGATATCTTGCGCGGTATATTGGGTGTCGACAAGTTGCTTAAAGTACGTGAATCAGCCCTGTTCGGAGCGTAATTCAAAACCAAAGGGGTTAAAGCTCTTTTTCTGAGTTTGAATAATTAAGTATAGAAAGTGGCTGCTTTGGAAGTTATTGCAGCCACTTGAAAATCATAAATTATCTATTTTTTAGCTATCGTGGAATGCATAAAGTTTTAACCTCTTGACGTCTGCTTTTGGCACCAAGAAGCTAACTTATACCAAAAATCTTAACTTAGTCTCAGGGCTAGTTTGGCGTTCATTATTAGAGGAACATCACAATCGTGTTAATTACAGAGTGAAATTAATATGATTAGAGTTGTGTTGAGCCACAAATCTAAGGGGGTTGAAACTAAGTTTTAAATACCTCTAAAGAAACCAAGTGAATGCTCAACGTCTAATAACTGGAGAGAGATATATTGAAACTAGTCAAATTAATTACGTGGCTAGATATATGTAAAACCATTATTTTCTTTGGTTGCCTCAAGCAGTTCGTCAAATATTTTTTGGCTGCCGATAATTCGTCTTTTTACGGGAGCCCAAGCCGGGTGTGTGTGTCCGCACTGTTCTGCCCAGATATTTTTTTCTTCAACTGTAGGGGTGTAAATACTCACCCCTAGCTCCCTGAACCCAGCTTTACAATAGTTTGTCACCTGAGCAACAGAGACAAGGTGCTGTTGAAATGTTTTTTCTGAGGCCTCTTGTAAGGCTAATCTTAATTCTGGCGAAAGAGATTGATACCAGCGCTGGCTAACGACTGCGGCCCAACCATCATGTACGCTGTTAATTTCTGAAATTACTCCAATATGCTGTTTTAAATTATTAGGGCCATTGAAGAGACCTATTGTGCTGGGGTCCAAGGCATCAATCAGATTATTTTCTGCGAAAGATGACACTTTTCCCCAAGCGACTTTTTGGGTGTTAGCTCCCATCAAATCATAAAACACTTTCAAGACATCACTGGAAGGGATTCTAAACCGTATATCTTTTGTGTCTTTAGGTGTATGAATCGTTTTAGCGAATTTTTTTGTCGTTGTAGCTGTACGCGGACCAGGTATGTAATGAAACAGTAGTCGTAACTTTCTTTGTGATTCTATTTTTTCTACGACCCGTTTTTTCCAAGCGGTGGAGGTAATAAGGTTAACGTACTGCTGATTGCTTGCGGACCAAAATGGGATATTTAAAATATCTAATTCCGGTGCAGCCGGTGAAAGGTTAGACATTGAAACTAACGCTGCTGAAATATGACCACGATTGACCTTCTCCATCAGTGCAGGACCAATTCCAAGAGAGCCTTTGTCTCTTATATCTACGTAGATCTTACCTTGCGACATTTCTTGAATATTCTTCTTTAACTCTGCATGCATATGAGGCGTTACTTGCCATTCATCTGATGAGTAGGGCGATGCAAATACCATTTGATATTTTGCTGCTTTTGATAGAGAGGCCTCTTCCTTAGGATTAAATAAGGCAGAAGCAAACACAGGTAGTGGTGAAAATAATGATGCACTAGCACCAAACTGAAGTGCAGTTTTAAGTACCAAGCGTCTAGTTAGGTTCCGATGTGATTCCTTCATTCTTTAGGTGCCATAGGTGATGATGAAATTTTATGGTCAAACTGCTGAAGTTAGAACTAAGTAATGACATTGATTATCTCTATTCTAATTATAGTTGAATGTCCCTGTTTTACGAGGTTTTGTGTAAGGCCATGGAGTTGGCCCCTAGGAATTTCCGTTTTCGAAAACCAACGGGGTCAGACTTGGTTGAACGAAACATAATTAAATAATCAGGGCAAGAGTAATGTTTAGCTGGATTCATTATGTCCGCTATAAACATTTAAGTGGACGTTAAATTTTAAGCTTATCAGGCTATCCGTTCGAAATTTAAGGCATCATAAATTTAGTCACATGATGTCAGCTATTGGCACTAACCTAAGCGTCTAGTGCGTAGGAAATAAAGCTATTCCTTCTTTTGATAAACTTTACTAGTAATTCGTTGTAATTTTCCGGGACCGCATTTTGAACAGAGGTTCTTTGAAGCAGAGCCCCTTTCCATTTTCTAATTTTAGAAAGCTTAGAGAATAGGTCCAAAGTTGTAAGTTCTCCTAAGACGTCAAAATAGCGAAAAATCGTGGCGTAGACCGCGTCTACAATGTGGAACTGTGAACCAGAGAAATATTTTTTATCAGAAAGCTCCTGCTCAACTAAACAAAACAAGTCAGCGATTTCCGCCAATGTAGTTTCAACACACTTGTAAGTATTGTCTCGATAAATAATTTTCGCGATGCAGTCTAGAATCTCTGTGCCATATTCGATCCAAGCACGATGAGTAGCTTTGTCTAACATATCATCTGGGTGAAGTGACCCCTGAGAAACTTCATCTAGGTATTCACAGATGAGGCTAGATTCAAAAAGAGCTTTATTCTCATTCGTGACTAGAACGGGAACTTTTCCCGTAGGGGTTAATTTCTTCAACCATTCTGGTTTGTTGTGTAACTCAATGTCAGTCCTCAAATAAGCTATTTGTTTTTCTTGCATTAGAATAACCACACGCTGCACATAGGGGCAAAGTTGGTGGCCGATAATATGGAACTTATATTTATCCACTAAATTTCCCTCATATCCACAATCTGGATCAGTATAGTTCTGCCTGCTTTGACAGCACGCAGATAATTAAAGAGCTAAAGCATGCAATGTATATTGAGCTTGTTTCCGTCAATATCACGAAAATATGCAGCATAGAAACCTGTGTCGCCACGAGGTCCTGGCATGCCTTCATCTGCCCCTCCTAGCTCAATCGCTTTGCGGTGGATAGCGACAACCTGCTCACTGTTTTCAGCTTTGAGGGCAATCATCACACCATTGCCAACAGAAGCGGTCTTTCCATCTGCTGGAATATGAATAGAGAACATCGGTGTGCCTTGCTCTTTTCCCCAAGCGATAAAATCATGGGCTTGCATAGCTCTTTCTCCTCCCAGCAACCCCATCAAAGCATCGTAAAATGATGCAGAACGAGTAAAATTATTTGTACCAACAGTTGTGTAGCCAATCATAGTTAGTAATTCCTATTTTAGGTTTTTTTCTTCCAGAAGCGTGCGCTTTTGGCTTCGTTATATTTCACGATGTAGATAATAGTGATTTGCAAAATTGAAAGCAATTTGTAAATATGATAACTATATTTTCATAAATGACATTGTAGGTATAATCTTGGATTGGAATGCACTTAAGGTATTTATAGCGATTGCTAACAACGGATCCCTAGTTGGTGCGGCAGCATCGCTGGGTATGAGTCATTCTACTGTGTATAGGAAACTGAATGATTTTGAGGAGCAGGTTGGCCGGCTTTTTGAGCGTTTAAACGGCAGTTATGAACTCACTGAAATGGGAGAGGAGATGCTAGTTCATGCGCAGCGAATCACTCATTCATTTGATGATATTGAACGGGATATTGCCGGCAAGGACAAGCAACCAAAAGGAATTGTTAGAATAACTGCTCCAACCAGTTTTTCGTACAATTACCTTCCTCGCCACTTGGCTGATTTCAATAAGCTTTATCCAGACATTCAGGTAGAGTTGCTGGTGACGAACTTGGAATTAAATATGACTAATCGTCATGCAGATATTGCTCTTCGCGTCACGCAAGCCCCACCTGATCATCTCGTTGGTCGAGAAGTTAGTCGTATCAAGTGGGGCGTTTATGCTAGTTCAGACTACGTATCTGTACATGGCAGGCCAGAAAGTCTCAAGAATCTTGTTAATCATCCCTTAATCGGAGCAACTGGTTTATTGAGGAGTCACCCAGCTTTTTTATGGTTGGATAAAAAGTGGGCATCAAACATTGGCCCACGAACTGATGATCTAGTGGCCATGTCATGTTTGGCGGAAAGTAGTCAAGGGCTAGCTTTTCTACCTGATGATTTAAAGCGGCCGGGTATGGAACGATTATTCACATATGAGCCAGGTGGGGAAAACCTCTTGTGGATTCTGACTCATCCTGATCTGCGCAAGGTTGAGCGGATAAAAATAGTTATGAAATTCTTATCTACAGCTCTCGCTGATTCTTAGGTAGGAATCTAACGGGTTATGGGAGTATCAGCATTCTACTCCATAATGTCCGTGGTTTATAACAAACCCGCCATTTAAACGTAAGCCAAAATAGACAGTAAGCTGAGTTTTAAGAAATAATACCTTAATCACTAGATGTCAGCTATTGGCACGCTTCAGTTACAGGCGGTCAGGATCAACTTAGCCTGTTTACCATGATGATGTGTGCTTATGAAATGAGGGATATGGAGCTAAAACACTCCCTTTAATGAATAGAACATACCGCTGGCTATGAGCAAGAAGCGTTACCTATTAGATTGCCATAAAACCGCTCGTACGATCCAGAAAGCGATACCTTTTATTCCCTAATGTCTGAACCAAATAGCCTTAAGTAAGTAAAGTTGTTGAGACGGAGGCTCTTAACTCACAGGTAGCGGTTTTATAAAATTCAATTTGGCTTAAATCTACAAGGTATCGGTATGTGGCCGTTAGCGATCCTATTTAGTCAGTAGAAAACTCAATGGGTACAGAGGAAAAGCGATACTTTGTCGGACGTAAATATCACACGATTTTTTAGATAAAGACGCTAAACAATGAAACCAATGTTGTCTTCAGTCAATGTCCAGGATGTATTTGAAGTGGGAAACAGGAGGAAAGTTTTGATGGTTAGATAATCTATTTAGTCATACTTCCCAGTGAATACTCTTCATGGAGATGTTTATGTTGAATACGTTGTAATGTACCGTCATCTTGTATCGTTTTGAATGCACTCTGTAAACTTTGAACAATTTTGGAATCAGTCTTCAGGTTGACAGCTATATAATATTTTTTGCTATTGTCATCCATTAGCGCTTTAGCAAAGTTGTCTAGCTTTAGACCATGTTTTTTTACTAAGTAATTAAAATGGGGTTCTACGGCACTTATTAAATCGATTCTTCCCAAATGAAGCTTAAGAATATTTTGATAATAATTCTTAACGGTTTCTACATGTACGCCCATACGTTTGTAATACTCTGCTGCAGCAGTTTTTTCCACTGCGCCTATGGTATACCCGTATTTCTTAACATCTTCTAAACTATTCAAATCTTTTATTACATTACCTGACATATTGGTTACTTTATATAAGTAAACTCTTCGATCCGCTATTGGACCAATCCAATGGAATTTGTCCTCCCTATCAGGCTTTCTTACTACTGTATAAAGTAATGAGTTAGGCCTGTTCAATGTGATCTTATATGCATCCTTCCATGCCGCAATTCGCCATGACTCTGCCTGTATTTTGGCTCTTTTAAGTATTTCTCGAGTCACATCTGTTGATAACCCTTGTATCTCACCTTCTATTTCATATCCAAAAGGTGGGTAATTTTCAACCCAAACGGTCAACTGTTCCGTTGCATGAACATTTAGGAATATTGTGGGGATAATAACCAACAAAATAACTAGATATTTTTTTTTCATCACGTCATTACCTTTGTTGTACTAATTGGATCCTTTTAGTCGCATTTGTACCATTGAGTGCTTATTAGTGTCAGCGTGACTGCCATATATTAAATTAAACCAGAAGTCTTATCTTTGAGCCGCAAATTCTAAGTCAAGTATAGTAAGGCGGTAGCGCTTTCGCAAAGATACAAGGCTTGAGCTTTGGTCACTCATGGTCGATTTTGCATTCTGACTTGATTACCTTATTTTTCCATAGGTTTTATCCATGACGGATTATCTAGCTGCAGGTTTTGGACAACAATAAAGGCTAACAATTCATAAGTGTAGTTTTTAGCTCATACCTAGCGGTTTATTGAGAACCGAATAAGGGCCACTTATGCTCAATAGCCTGCATTTACACGGTGCTAACATTTCCTGAATAACGCAAGGTTGTCGAAATGTGCTTTTCCGTATATTTCCTCTGATGAATTATGTCCGCTTGTTGAAGCCAATCAGACAATATTTGCTATTCAAATTTGGCTCCTTAAGTGAGCTAATAATACGTAAATTTTGACCCTTCACATGTCAACTAATGGCACCAAGAGGCTTACTTGTGCCATTGGAGACATTGGCGCTGATTCAGAATATGGCCAGATTTTCATAGCTTCTCATTAATTTATTAATTTAAAAATAGAGGCAAAGCAGATCTTATGAACGGCTCGAAATCAGATGGAATTTCTGATCTACTTGATTGAATAGGTTTAGTCTGTTTTGTCGTGTAGTAGCTCAGACCTAAGCTGACAGTTACCCGCTTTAAATGATCCCTGTCAGTTTAGATTTGAGCTACTATACTTCAATAAGTTGAATTTTCTTTTGTAGGAGGCGCCTGCTTTGAAGTCGCACCTAGCTATTTTTATCATTGTATTTCTATTTACCTCTGCCCTGAAGGCCGAAGGTGTTTTGCTGATAAATAGTTATCATGTTGGACATGGCGGAAGCGACCTTCGAGTTAGTGGTTTTAAAGAAAGGTTTCCATTGCGCTATAAATTTCATGAACTATATATGGATACTAAGAGGAAATCGCCCAACGAATTTGACGCTATTGCAGATCGTACTTGGTCTAAATATCTGAATCTTAAGCCGGATGTGGTGATATTAAATGATGATAATGCTCTGCGCCTTCTGGGTGCCAGAATATCAAACAACGAAACACCAGTGGTTTTTATGGGGATCAACAACAATCCTCGCTTATATTTTGGCGGCGTGATACCCCAAAATGTAATAGGCGTATTAGAAAGGCACCTGATCGTATCGCTGGTAAGGCACTTCTCAACCTTTGTCCCCATGAAGAATAAACGAGTGTTAATTTTATTTGATGAAAGTAAAACCAGCGATTCGGTAATTAACGTATCTCTGCATGGGAAAAAACAATTGGTAGTCAATGATATTACTGTCGATATTCAAAAGCATATGTTTGCTGACGACTATATCAATGCTGCCTTAAATGCCTCAGAGGGTTATGATTTTACTGTGCTTGATACATTCTATACGCTGAAAACCAGCACTGGCCAACAAGTTACGGGAAATGAAATATTGTCTGCGATTAACCGTTCAAGCAAAATTCCTATGTTTAGCGTCACTGATTATGCTGTTGGCGAAAACGCTGCAGTAGGGTCAATGGCTATGTCTATGGAAAAACATGGCGCTGACGCTGCTGAGTTGACCGTGAGAATACTAGATTCAGGTGATTTTCAGTCACACTACCACAGTACCAAAAGTGATATCTTCGTGTTTAATAAATCCATGCTTGATAGATTCAAATTGACTCTGCCACCCGAGCTTATTGATCAAGCTATTTATCGCTAAGCCCGATAGCGTGTATCATGATAGCTCAGTTTTCTGATTCCAATTTTTCTTGGAAATATAGTCTCAAATGCGAACATTGGGATAGTTGGATCATTTTTGAAAAATGAATAAGCTGCATTGAGAAGGCAACAGATGTGATAGCCGACCTGCAAAACGTCCGCTAGAGCGCCGAAGACAATGCGGTTTAATCCTAGACGTCACGCCCGCTATGGAAACTTTAGAGATGTAATCGTTCAGGTCGAAGATGGCCTGGACATCCTAATCATATCAAGCTAACTGAGCGTCTACTTTGCGGACACACCTACCTCCGAAAAATATTGTCCTGTCTGCTATTGAAAGGAGATAAGACAATATTTGTTTTGTAAATTTAGTTCGTTAAGTAGATTTTAATAGGTCTAAAAAATAGCCTATAGATGTCAGCATATGGCACAGGCTTAACTCTTGATACCACAAAGCTGTCTCTGAATATTAGGGGCAACATCGCCTAATTATTTGGGTAGGTTTAAGGTTTTTGCCCCCTTAATTGTAAGCTCAACCACGATAAACCATTAAGGCAAGGGGATCAATTGTCCCGATCCTCTTCCTCTTCCGGTATCTGGAGCGTAACGGATAGATCGGGGGTGATTCCAAATCCACCACCCAAACCAAATAACCCGCCATAGATGACAGGAATATAGATCTTGCCAACAAATGAGACACTAATGGCCTGTTCGGTTGCTTTAACTGCCGAGCTAATCGCTGTAGAGCTTTGTAGCGTTTCCCTGAGTTCGGTGGCGAATTGGGCCGGAGCATGCGCCCCATGAGTTAAATTTAACTCTAACTCAATGAAGCGCCGTTCGTGTTCTCTTAATTGCTCCAACTGTTCAGTATCGGTATCAATCAGATCAAATATTAGCCGGTTTTGTAACATGCTAGACAGTAAACCATTCTGTCCGGAGATTCCTGCCAGCTCATGGTCGCTCATTAGTCGTGTTTCTGCGAAGCATAACGATATAGACATTAACATTAAGCTAAGCAGTGAAAAAAGAGATAAGCGGTTCATGTCGCTTCCCCCCCTATAACTACCTACATCAATATTTTATCAAACACATTTAGCCAGGAAAGAAACGATAAGTTACAAGCGGGAGGGTACTGATACGTAGCGGATATATCGAAGCTATCTATATGATAAATAGCATTTTATATGTGTCTTAAAGGGGCGGTTTATATTGTTTTTCATTAGACTTTTTTAGTCTAAACGTGGTCTGATTAGCAGATGCAGGTGTAAACTTAAAGCGTTATCCTGAAGCTTAAGTATCCTATTTATTTCGATTAAGCTTCGGTGAAAAAAACAGCCAAAATACCATAGCGACTCGGCGTTATTAGAGGCTTTGGATAATATAACTCAAGCGCTTGTGACGTATACGTAGCACAGAGATTTTACTGCCATTGGTGTGAGACAAAGTGTAAACTTCTTCGTTTTAGTAGGTGTAAGAGCGGCACTAACTTTAAAAATGTAGTTTTCGATATATGGGTTCTGGATCTAAGCGATCAGGGAGAGTTCTATATGAAAAAATACGAATACAAAACGATAGAAATGCCGTTTAAACAGTGTATGTTCTCACGTGAAGATCCTGATATTGATCGGTTTCTGAATGAGGAAGGAGCATGTGGTTGGCGTCTTCGCCAGATTATACTTCCCGCTTCGTCTAACTTTGGTGAGACCGAAAAAATTCTGGCAATCCTAGAACGAGAAATACCTGCTTGAGTGTGGTTCGCGGATATATAATTCTTGCATCGAAGATTCTCGCGCACGCTCTGTTGAGCTTGCTGCGGTGGAATCGTAAATGAGGTTATCCTATGATTCAGTTAATCACATTGTCTTATTTGGATTGCTAAAACAGTAAAGTTAATGGGAGTAGAGCTTTGTTGCGTTCCCCTGAATTCGGTTGCGACTTGGGTAGGGAAATTCTCCCCATGAGTATAATTTAACTCTAACTCAATGAAGCGCCGTTCGTGTTCTTTCAATTGTTCCAAAGGCCCAGTATCGGTATCAGTTAGATCAAATATTAACTGGTTTTGTAGTGTGCTAGACAGTAAACCATTCTGTCCGGCAATTCCTGCCAGATCATGGTCGCTCATTAGTCGTGTTTCTGCGAAACATAACGATATAGTCATTAACATTATGCTAAGCAGTGAAAAAAGAGATAAGCGGTTCATCTCGCTCCCCCCTATAATTACCTACACAAACATTTTATCAAACACATTTAGCGAGGAAAGAAACGTTAAGTTACAAGTGGGAGGGTACTGATACGTAGAGGTTATATAGAAGCTATCTTTATGATAAATAACAATTTATATGTATGTTAAAGGGGCGGCTCACATTGTAATTTATTATACTTTTTTAGTCTAAACGTGGTCTGATTAGCTGATGTAAGTGTAAACTTCTTCGTCTTAGCGGGCGTAAGAGCGGTGCTAACTTTAAAAATATAGTTTTCGATATCTGGATTCTGGATCAACGCGATCAGGGAGAGTTCTATATGAAAAAATACGAATAAAAAACGATAGAAATGCTGTTTGAGTGTGGTTCACGGGTTGATAATTATTGCATCGAAGATTCGCACTCATGTTCTGTTGATCTTGTCGTAAGTCGAATCGTAAAGAAGGTCATCCATATGGCTCCGTCATTCACATCGCCTTACATGTTAAGAGCCTTGATGCCTATATGTTATAGGTCTTTAGCTTAATACGACTCTTTTTCGATTAGCTCCCCAGTTGCCGGGTGTTGCCTCAAAAAATCCTGCGCATGAGGTGCCACAATTATTGCAGATCCCGATATGATTTTCTGGAGAGTTTAAATTCCATTCACCCAGTTGATACCAATCCCGACTAATTAAATTTTCGCCGCATTGATGGCAAAAAGTGCTACCACCGGCTTCATCGTGTACGTTACCAGTGTAGGCATATCTCACTCCAGCGTTCATGGCTATTTTTCTGGCCATGGTTAACGTTTCTTGCGGGGTATGAGGTGTTTTATTCATTTTGTAATCAGGATGAAAGGCACTGAAGTGCATTGGTACATCATTTCCTAGCTCACTAACCACCCATTCTGACATCTGCTTGAGTTCATCGCTTGAATCATTCAACCCAGGAATAATCAGGGTGGTAAGTTCTAGCCAGACATTGGTTTCGTGTTTAATGTATTTCAAAGTGTCTAATACCGGCTCAAGATGTGCACCGGTTTGTTTCCAGTAAAAGTCATCGGTAAAGGCTTTCAAGTCAACATTGACGGCATCCATGAATGAAAAAAATTCTTTTCTAGGTTCTTCGCACATATACCCTGCGGTAACGGCTACATTTTTAATACCGAGCTTTCGACATTCTTTAGCGGTATCAATGGCGTATTCGTGATAAATGGTCGGGTCATTATAGGTATAGGCCACACTTTTACAGCCTAAGTCTTGGGCATTTTTTGCAATCATGGCTGGCGACGCGAAATCCATCACCGTGTCCATCTCTCTTGATTTGCTGATATCCCAGTTTTGGCAAAATTTACAGGCGAGGTTACATCCAGCGGTTCCAAAAGAAAGGACAGAGCTTCCTGGGTAAAAATGATTGAGTGGTTTTTTCTCTATAGGGTCAACAGCAAACCCACTTGACCGCCCGTAGGTGGTAAGCACAATGGCGTTATTGACTCTGCCACGAACATAGCAAAGCCCTCGCTGCCCTTCATGAAGTTTGCAGTATCTTGGGCAAAGGTCACATTGTACCTTTGAGGGCTCAGATGAAGGCAGGATAGTTTGATTTACGCTATTCGGATCCACCTCATCATCACATACATGCCAATACCTCGTTTGCACAACACTTGGATCTTTAGGATCTATTTTGTCTTTAGTCGAGCAGGTAGCCATAGTCACCTCCTTGATACTACAATAAGGTTGGTTGTTTAAATTTCAACCACCGGTGATATTGAAAGAGATAGGTAGTCTATCGATAGCTTGATATCGCTTAAACTGACCTTATGTTTTAACTATACACCTAATAAATGGGCGTTAAGATGTTATCGATTCGCAAAGCCGCTGTTGCTGGCCAGTTTTATCCTGATGACCCGCTGCAATTACAAGAAACAATTGCTGGTTTGCTCTCTGAAGCCGGTTCGTCAGAGAATAATGCCGTACAGCCAAAGGCTATTATTGTTCCTCATGCTGGATATATCTATTCTGGTTTAGCGGCTGCTTCTGCTTTCGCGAGCTTATTACCCTTCAGGAAAAAAATAACACGCGTCGTTTTACTTGGCCCTTCTCATAGGGTTGGATTTAAGGGGCTTGCGGTTTCTAATGCCGATTATTTTCAAACGCCTCTTGGGGATATTCTTATTGATAAGGCGTCAATTGCTCACTTACTGTCACT
>Ga0105350_10001489_pt1 | contig 14868 bp, 17 predicted proteins | sample EN1Hudsemesocosm_FD_83506 | JGI IMG/M metagenome (GOLD analysis project Ga0105350, IMG submission 83506) | Methane-oxidizing microbial communities from mesocosms in the Hudson Canyon - EN1E Hudson Canyon | ecosystem: Environmental > Aquatic > Marine > Cold seeps | place: Hudson Canyon... | reverse complement strand
TGAGGTAGATTCAATGATTTTACGAACATCATCAGCCTCAAATAAATTACCTGTTGGGTTATTCGGTTGAGCCAGAAAAATAAGTGAAGGGTTATGTGCTTCAATGGCTGTTAAAAAGGCGGTTAAATCTAAGGTAAAGTCCTCTCTCAGAGGAACGCCCACGTACTCCATACCTACAAACTTAGCAATCATGGCATACATAACAAAGCTGGGCTCAGGCGCCATAACTACTCTACCTGTACCCGCTAATGCCATCGCAATAATCTGAATAATTTCATCAGATCCATTACCCAACATAATGTCAAAACGAGCATCTACACCCATAACTTGGCGCAGCTTGTCTTTTACGCCTTGAGCAGCAGGGTCTGGGTAACGATTAACAGACACATTTTTTAGCGCGTCAAACCATTCCGCCTGTAGGCGACCAGGCCAGTTATAAGGGTTTTCCATTGCATCCAGCTTTAGCATATTACCAGCGGGCGGAACATGATAGGCCGATAATGCCTTGATTTCAGGGCGAACTAATTGCTCTACCTTATTTAAGAGATCAGTAGGGGAAGTCAATTTGTCATCCATTTTATTTTCCGTCCTTTATTCTATATTCCGCAGAACGAGCATGAGCACTTAAGCCTTCGCCCCTTGCAAGAACTGAAGCAACTTTACCCATTTCACTGGCACCATCGGCAGAAAATTTAATAATAGAAGATCGCTTCTGAAAATCATAAACACCCAATGGTGAAGAGAATCGAGCAGTTCCAGACGTAGGTAATACGTGGTTTGGCCCGGCACAATAATCACCCAAAGCCTCAGCGGTATAGCGTCCCATAAAAATAGCGCCTGCATGACGTATTTTAGGCAACATAGCATCTGGGTTTTCTACTGATAACTCCAAGTGTTCAGGCGCAATTCGATTACTCACAACAATGGCTTCTTCTAAGTCTACTACTTCGATAAATGCAGCTCTGGCTTCTAATGAAGCTTGAATAATCTCTTTTCTTTCCATTGTTGGCAGTAGTTTTCTGATACTCGCTTCAACTTTAGCCAGGTATGCTTTATCCGGAGAAATCAGTATTGATTGTGCATTCTCATCATGCTCAGCTTGAGAAAATAAATCCATCGCAATCCAGTCTGGATCAGTATTTCCATCACAAATCACCAGAATTTCAGAGGGGCCTGCAATCATGTCTATACCAACGGTACCAAACACTTCTCGCTTTGCCGTAGCCACATAGATGTTTCCAGGCCCCACGATTTTATCTACAGCAGGAATAGTTTCAGTACCATAAGCTAGTGCAGCAACCGCTTGCGCCCCTCCTATGGTGAAAACCCGGTCAACACCGCTAATGGCAGCCGCTGCCAGCACCAGATCATTCACAACACCATTAGGGGTTGGTACCACCATAATTAGCTCACCAACACCGGCCACTTTTGCAGGAATAGCATTCATTAGTACAGATGAAGGATAAGAAGCTTTACCACCAGGAACGTACAGGCCGACTCGATCCATAGCGACTACTTGCTGCCCAAGCACTGTTCCATCTGCTTCTTTATAGCTCCAGGAACTCTGCATTTGTTTTTCATGATAGCTACGAACGCGCTCCGCAGCGGTCTCTAGTGCTTGCTTTTGCTCTGATGAAATTTTACTTAAAGCTCCAGCCAACCGCTCTTGAGACATTTCCAGCTCTGCCATTGAGTCGGAGGGCAAGCTATCAAAGCGTTGCGTGTACTCTAAAACAGCGACATCTCCACGCTGCTTAACCTGAGTTAATATATCTTTAACTACATCATGTACACGATGATCTGAAGCTTCATCCCAGGCTAAAACCTGATCTAACTGCTCATTAAAAGTAGATTCAGAAGAAACAAGTCTGGTAATTGATAACCCATCAACCAACTTTTCATCAACCATCGTGGCACCTATTGAAATAATATGTAAAAATCAACTGTCATTCCCGCGCAGGCGGGAATCCATAACTCAATATAACACCAAAACGCTGGATCCCCGCCTTCGCGAGGATGACAAAAAGTCAAGAAACAGCATTTCAGAATGGGTACTACTAAGAAAGTCTGAGACCTTATATGCCTCAGAACTACTGGCTTTAAGCTACCGCCTTCGCCAACTGATCAATTATCGATTGAATATGATCGTGTTTCATCTTCATTGAAGCGCGGTTAACCACAAGCCTTGTGCTAATAGTATGAATTAGCTCTCGTGCTTCCAGCCCGTTGGCCTTCAAGGTATTTCCCGTATCAACAATATCAACAATTTCATCTGCCAAGCCTAAAATTGGTGCCAATTCCATAGCACCATACAGCTTAATAATGTCTGCCTGAATGCCCTGGCCAGCGTAATACTGCTTAGCTAAATTAACAAACTTAGTTGCTACTTTAAGCCGCCCGCTCACTGGTTTTGCATCTTTTTTAGCGGCTGTCATCAATCTGCATTTGGCTATTTTCAGATCAAGCGGCTCGTACAAACCATCTGCACCATGCTCCATTAGCACATCTTTACCTGTTACACCCATATCTGCACCACCATACTGTACGTAGGTTGGCACATCAGTGGCGCGAATAATAATCAGCTTAACCCGGCTATCAGTGGTATCAAAAATTAGCTTCCTGCTTTTTGATATATCTTCAAGCGGCTCTATACCCGCGGCCGCAATCAACGGCAGTGTTTCTTGTAATATCCGCCCTTTAGACAAGGCGATTGTGAGCGTGTCACTCATTTCTATTTCTCAACTTTTCTTTAACTTTTTTATAACGACGGTTTTATGACTGCATACTGAGAAAACTAACCTGGTAAGCGTCTTATTCTCGCACCTAACAACTGGAGTTTTTCTTCTATGCACTCATAACCACGATCTATGTGGTAAATACGCTCAACGTAGGTTTCACCCTTCGCCACTAAGCCCGCTATAACCAAGCTTGCAGATGCACGAAGGTCTGTAGCCATAATAGGTGCACCGTTTAAACGTTCAACACCATTAATAATCGCGGTATTGCCTTCCATCCTGATTTGAGCGCCCATTCGACCCAATTCATGACAATGCATAAAGCGGTTTTCAAATATGGTTTCAGTAATCGAGCCAACCCCTTCAGCAACCACATTTAATGCAGTAAACTGAGCTTGCATGTCGGTTGGAAAGCCAGGATACGGAGCCGTTCTAACATTCACGGCCTTAGGTCTCTGCCCCTTCATATCCAGTTCAATCCAGTCTTCACCTGTTGTAATATGTGCGCCAGCTTCTTCTAGTTTAAGCAATACAGCTTCTAACAAACCTTCTCGGGTATCTTTTACCTTAACGCGCCCTCGTGTTGCCGCAGCAGCAACTAAGTAAGTACCGGTTTCAACACGATCAGGCAGCACGTTATAATGACAACCATGTAAACGTTCAACACCTTCAATTTCAATAGTATCAGTGCCGTGACCTTTTATCTTGGCACCCATGGCAATCAGACACTCAGCCAAATCTACAACCTCAGGTTCTCTAGCTGAGTTTTCAAGGATAGTTTTACCATCTGCCAGCGTTGCGGCCATCAACAAATTTTCTGTGCCTGTTACCGTAATGGTATCCATAAAGATGTGAGCACCTTTAAGCCTGCCATTTGAAGACGCTTTTATATAACCATCTTCAACAACAATATTAGCGCCCATTGCTTCAAGGCCACGAATATGAAGATCAACAGGCCGGCTACCAATAGCACAACCGCCTGGCAGTGATACTTCAGCTTGCCCAAAATGAGAGAGCATCGGGCCTAATACAAGTATCGATGCTCTCATGGTTTTAACGAGTTCGTAAGGCGCGGTAAAATGCTTAATAGTATTAGCCGTTACTTCGACATTCATTTTTTCATCGATTAATACTTCTACCCCCATTCGTCCCAACAACTCAATCATGGTGGTGACATCATGAAGATGAGGCAAGTTACCTACAGTAACGGGTTCATCAGCTAAAAGAGTCGCAGCCAATATAGGTAAAGCGGCGTTTTTAGCACCTGAAATTCGAATTTCACCATCTAGCTGTTGACCGCCGGTAATGAGAAGCTTATCCACGAGACATCCTAAATTTATATTGTAATTATGATTTTAATTTTAGTTTTAATTAAATCGAACAAGGAACAGTGCACTCTAAAAATAGTGCCCTAGCTAACCTTCTGCCACTCTGCAGGTGTGTATATTTTCATCGTTATTGCATGAATAGTACCATCAGCAATATACGAGTTAAGACAAGCATAAATTGACTGCTGACGTTTAACAGAAGACAAACCTTCAAACATTTCACCGACAACCGTCAACTGAAAGTGATTGCCTTCACCTTCCACTGTAATTTCACACTCTTTGAGCGCTTCTGAAAGGATTTTTGCTACTTCTTCTGATTGCATTTTAGTGCCTTTAGCTGCTTAAGCGGACAGATAACTCTCTGCCACGAATAAAATAGGCCATGATACCCGAAACAGTACTGAGTAGCTATGATGAGGAGTCAAACGGCAGAACAAGCTCTAAACCACTGACTCTGGCCATATCAAAAAGCCTGTCAGGCGTATTTATTACAACTAATGATACGTTTCGGCTTCTAGCCGCTCTTAACCAGGCAAGTAATAATGAAAGAGTGACAGCACCCGCTGAGCTAACGGCAGATAAATCAATAACACTATCCATAGAAAACTTAGATATAATATCTTCACCCGCTTTGCGTATTGTCGTTACGTTATCAACGGTAACCTTTCCTTTAAGGACCAGGATATTTTCACCTTGCAATACGACCGAATCATTCATTGTTTGGTCGCCACTTCAGGCCTGTCATCTCCTTCACCCACGCCCTTAAGGTCTACTTTGGAAGACCAGCCATCAATCACCTTATTAAGATCACCTTTCTGCTCTCTCACTTCCTGATTAAATCTATCCCTAAAAGCTAAACCTACATTCACGCCATTAACAATAACATTCTCAAGCAGCCACTCATTGTTTTTTGCGAAATGCATAGAATAAACCACAGGGTATTGATTACCACTTGCGGAGGTTACCACTAGGTTAACTGAGGCTTTTTTATCACTACGAGGGTTAAGCTTTGCATCATTAACCGATATTTCAAACGCGCCACTTTCGACCAAAGCTCTTGAATACGCCACATATAAACTTCGCTTGAAAGACACTAAAAACCGAGAACGCTGCTCCTTTGTAGCTTTCCGGGCATACTTACCCATAACTCGGGCTGCAATTCGTTTAAAGTCGACCAACTCGCTCAGCGCAGCATCCATTTCGCTATAAAAACGCTCTGGGCTTTCAGTATAGTTTGCTTTTTCTTTATTTAGCTTCTCAACCAGTTGCTGCGTACTTTCTTCAACAACCAATCTCACCTCTGTTTCTACTTCCTTCTTTTCCGCAATAACATTTTGTCCAAATAAAAGACAAACAGCAGCAAGCAACACCCTAGGGAAGCAAAAAAAACCTTTTACATTTTTATTCATTTGATTACTCATACAACAATTCATATAGCACCTCACATCCTTGTTATTCTACTTTATCATCCTGCCCTAAAATATTATTTACCCGAAGCGAAACTACCAATCAGTTTTTCAATATTTAAAGCAGACTGCGTATCAAAAATAGTATCACCTTCTGACAAGAACTCTTCATCAGCACCCACATTAATTGAAATATACTTCTCACCCAATAGCCCAGCCGTTTGAATGGCAGCCGTACTATCTGTGCTTAGATTATCAACAACACTATAAAGTTCCATTTCTACCAAGGCAGTGTAAGACTCTTTATCAAGTTCAATATTGCTCACCTTGCCAATAGTCACACCCGCCATAGAGACTTTTCCACGTACGGTTAAACCTCCCAAGTCATCAAACTGGGCATAGACTTTATATGTCCCCTCTCCCGACTTCAGAGAAAGGCCACTCACCTGAAAGGCCAGCACTGCCAGCGCGGCAATACCAATAACTATAAACAAACCCACCATTAATTCTATAGATCGATTGTACATTTCCTTTTCCGCTCTCTTATCTGTGACGTTTCATAATTAAATAGCTATTATTAATACTAAAATGCGGTGAACATAACGGCCGTTAAAACAAAATCTAAGCCTAATACCGCCAGCGATGAATAAACCACTGTTTTCGTTGTAGCAACACTAATTCCTTCAGAGGTTGGTACAGAGTCATAGCCTTGAAATACTGCAATCCATGTGCAAACAAAGCCAAACACCAAGCTCTTGATAATGCCATTAAGAATATCTTTTTCAAAGCTCACTGATGACTGCATATTCGCCCAGAACGAGCCTTCATAGACACCCAGCCAATCAACACCAACCAACATTCCCCCCCAAATACCCACCGCACTGAATATTATGGCTAATATGGGCATTGAGATGAATCCAGCCCAAAGTCTGGGAGCAATAATACGACGTAATGGGTCAACGCCCATCATTTCCATGCTAGAAAGTTGCTCTGTTGCTTTCATTAAACCTATTTCAGCAGTAAGGGCTGAACCGGCTCGCCCTGCAAACAATAATCCGGTAACAACAGGCCCCAACTCCCTAACCAAAGTAAGCGCTACCATCTGGCCAATAGCCTGTTCAGAGCCGTAATCAACCAGAATATTATATCCTTGCAGACCCAGCACCATACCAATAAATAGGCCTGATACAATGATAATTACCAGCGATAGTACACCGACTGAGTATAGCTGCTTAATTAACAACGGCATCCCATTTCTAAAATCTGGGATACCTACCAATGAATGCCAAAGAAACAAACCCGAACGTCCCAACACAGCAATAGAATGCATCGTATTGGCACCCAGTTTACGAATATAATCCAGCATTTTAATTCCCAGACAGTAAGTCAGTTTTATAATCCGTTGCTGGATAATGAAAGGGGACAGGGCCATCAGGCAAGCCTTGCAAAAACTGTTTAACTAAAGCTGAACCCTGCTCTTTTAGGTACTTAGGGCTCCCCTGCCCGATCACTTTTCCATCTGCGATAATACATACATTATCACTAATACTAAGCGCCTCAGAAACATCATGTGACACAAGCACGCTAGTCATACCTAAAGCATCATTCAAAAGCCTTATAAGCTGAACCAAAACCCCCATTGCAATAGGGTCTTGCCCCGCAAAAGGCTCATCATACAGAACAAGGTCTGGCCCCAGGGCTATTGTTCTCGCCAGAGCGACACGGCGAGTCATGCCACCCGAAAGTTCTGATGGCATTAAATCTCTAGCACCTCTCAAACCAACCGCCTGAAGCTTCATTAATACTATGTCACGAATCATGTCTTCGGGTAGCCTTGTATGCACCCTAAGTGGAAAAGCTACGTTTTCAAAAACATTAATATCAGAAAACAACGCTCCGCTTTGAAATAACATCCCCATTCTTTCACGAGCCAAATACAACTGCTTTCGTTTCAAGCGGGAAATATTTTGACCGTCAACTATTATAGTTCCGTCCCGAGGTTTCAACTGCCCCCCGATTAAGCGCAGAAGCGTGGTCTTTCCTGTTCCACTAGGCCCCATAATTGATGTTACCTTGCCACGAGGAATGTCGATATCAATATCATTGAATATCAACCTATCTCCCCTCGAAAAAGACATACCACGAATTTCTACGTAGCTATTTGAAACACCGCTATTTGAAACACCGCTATTTAAAGCATCATTATTTGAAACCATAGTTATCCAAAACTGACAATGACCTAACTCCATTCACCGGTACATGAGTACCTGCACTCCCACCCATCAAAAAGGGACGCACAGAAGTCTACAACAACTAGCACTGCAATTAATCAAAAATTTTTATCATTTACTACTAATAAGTGAGGCTTTATAGCCAAGCCTACTTTTTTTTCGAAATTGGCATTGCAAGGACGCCTTAAGTTCAGCACAATTCACGCCATCCCAAAATTCGATAGTATTTGAGTATTCTCTATGGTTTTATTTTTTACTGCTATTATTGCTGGCTTAGTGGTTCTGGTATGGAGTGCAGACAGGTTTGTTAATGGCGCGGTATCAACCGCCCGAAACTTTGGCATGTCTCCAATGCTTATAGGCTTAACCATCGTTGCCTTCGGCACTTCAGCTCCAGAAATGATTGTATCAGGTACTGCAGCGCTTTCAGACGCAAGTAATTTGGCAGTAGGCAATGCAATTGGCTCTAACATTGCCAATATTGGACTAGTGCTCGGTATCACCGCATTGGTATCACCTATTCCATTAAAAGCGATTGTATTAAAAAGAGAATTCCCAATTCTTGTTATTACATCATTACTTGTGGCTGTATTATTCCTTGATTATCACTTAGGTTATCTAGATGGAATAGCCATGATAGTACTTCTGGCTGCATCTATGTTTTTCCTAACTAGAAACAATCTTGATGCACCGGAAATACTGGAAGAAATTGATGAAATCCCCACTGAAAGCACCGCAAAGGCCGCCACAGAATTAGTTATAAGTCTCATTTTGTTACTAGGCAGCTCCAAGTTGCTAGTATGGGGTGCCAGCGGCGTAGCCAGTGATTTAGGTGTGAGCGAGCTCATTATTGGCCTGACCATTGTAGCCATCGGCACCAGTCTCCCTGAACTCGCGGCCTCTGTCGCAAGTGCATTAAAGGGACACCACGATATTGCGCTGGGCAATATCGTCGGTTCAAATTTATTTAATTTATTAGCTGTATTGCCTATTCCCGCACTACTTAACCCCGTTAACTTAGAACATGAACCTGAGGTATTGCTACGTGACTACAGCGTTATGCTTGGGCTAACCATTGCTCTTGCGGCCTTTGGTTATATAATGCAGAAGAAGGGACGCCTTGGCCGTCGCGTAGGAATTTCATTGCTAACCGCTTATTTTGGGTATATGTTTCTGTTATACCAATCTCTAAGCCTGTAGCTTTAACAATATTAGTTTTCAAGCAATATTAGCTCTCTCACAATATTATTTCGGACACCCAGAATGGTAGACTCTTTAAAATTTATTGAATCCGCAAAGCGAGCCATCGTAATTGAGAGAGACTCCATTTCTCTACTCATCGACCGCATTGATGAACAATTTTCAAAAGCCTGTCAGATTCTACTCAACTGTAAGGGTCGAGTAGTTGTAACGGGCATGGGAAAATCAGGGCATATCGGTAAAAAAATTGCAGCCACCCTAGCCAGCACAGGCACTCCATCCTTCTTTGTTCATCCCGGTGAAGCAAGCCATGGTGATTTGGGGATGATTACCAGTAATGATGTTGTTATTGCTATCTCAAATTCCGGAAACACATCAGAAGTAGTCACCATACTCCCCCTGATAAAGCGCATGGAAGCACCGTTAATCAGTATGACAGGTTCCAGCACCTCAATACTGGCACAAGAAGCTGACTCAAATTTAGATGTTAGTGTCGAAACAGAAGCCTGCCCTTTAGGACTTGCTCCCACTTCAAGCACAACCGCCACACTGGTTATGGGTGACGCATTAGCTATTGCACTACTGGAAGCAAGAGGATTTAGTGCCGAAGATTTTGCTTTCTCTCACCCTGGAGGCAGTCTGGGGAGACGTTTATTACTTAAAGTTTCAGACATTATGCATTCAGGAGAAAGAATCCCTTCTGTCAATCACAGCGTACTACTCAGTGATGCCTTATTAGAGATATCTGAAAAAGGCTTAGGCATGACAGCCATTACCGATGATGAAGGTAAACTTTGTGGTTTGTTTACTGACGGGGATCTTCGACGAACCATCGACAAAACTATTGATATTCACAACACGCGTATTGATGAAGTAATGACCACACATTGCAGAACAATTAATGCGAATATTCTAGCGGCTGAAGCACTTGCAATAATGGAAGATAACAAAATTAACGGGCTCATTGTAACAGATGACAAACAAAACGTTGTTGGCGCCCTTAACATGCATGATTTACTAAAAGCTGGCGTCATCTAAGATAAACAACTAACTAGTAATAATGGGTTACCAGTGCAAAGCGAAAAACTCAAAAAATATGTTCTTTTTGTTGTATCAATCCTGGCAGTGGCTTTGATAGTCTGGCAAAACGAAAATAAAGAAATTGCAACAAATGAGAGTAACACAGGACAAGATGAACCTGACTTCTTTATTGTTAATGGCAAATACACGCTATTCAATGAAAAAGGGAACATTTCATCAATAATAAAAAGCGAAAAAGCCCAGCATTACCCTGACAGAAACATTGCAGAACTAACAGAACCCAATTTATTAGTTTACAGAGAAGACAACACCCCCTGGAGAGTCACTGCAAAATCGGGAGAATACGACCTTGATCAAGAAAAAATTGAACTTGAAAAAAATGTTGTCATTATAAGAGATGAACATCTTGCCACTCCGTGGAAACTAACAACAGAATCACTTACAATTCTAAATAAATCACGTTTTGTTACTACAAAGCAAGCAGTTACCATCAGTGATAGCGTTAGTATAATGAAAGGTATTGGCATGAACGCTTGGCTTGACGATAAAAAAATTGAACTTACATCCAATGTACGAGGCAGCTATGTACAACTTAATTAAGCACAACGTAATTAAATGTAAGAACACGATATGCCTCCGCTCATTATTTTTAGCAGTCATAGTACTTACACTAATCCCACTTCAATCAAGTGCGTTTACAGCGGATGGAAATGAGCCCATCAGAATTCAATCTGACAGAGCTGAACTTGATGAACAGAAAGGAATGTCAACATACACTGGTGATGTTGTCATAACCCAAGGCACTTCGATATTAAAGTCAGATAAAGTGGTGGTTTACAACAATAAAGAAGGCCTGATAAAAATAGAGGCTTTTGGCACTCCGGCACAGTTTTCTCAACAAGAAAACGAGAATAGCCCAACAACCCATGCCTATGGAAATACCATTATTTATACCCGTGCAGATGAAAAACTGACATTAATTGATAATGCTAAACTAGAACAGGGAAAAAACACCTTCAGCGGGAAAGAAATTATATACAATACGGTCAGCCGTATTGTCACCGCACAAGGCGGCAAAGATAAAACAGACCGCGTTGAAATCATTGTTCATCCTGTAAAAAAAGAGACTAGCGAAAACAAAGAATGAAGACACTACACGCTGATAATCTCGCAAAGAGCTATAAAAAAAGATCTGTTGTAAAAGACGTTTCTTTATCAATAAAGAGTGGTGAAATTGTCGGTCTTTTGGGCCCTAATGGCGCAGGAAAAACAACCTGTTTCTACATGATTGTAGGCCTGGTAGACGCAGACAGAGGAAAAATAAGCATTGATCAAGAGGATCTGACAAATCTTCCAATGCACGGACGAGCCAGAAAAGGTATTGGCTACCTTCCTCAGGAAGCTTCCGTTTTTAGAAAGTTAAGCGTAAAAGATAACCTAATGGCCATTCTTGAAACTCGCAAAGAACTTTCTAAAACAGAACGAAAAGAGAAAATGGAAACGCTCCTGCAAGAGTTTCATATTACTCATATACGAGATAGTTTGGGTATGAGCTTGTCAGGTGGAGAGCGACGCCGAGTTGAAATTGCCCGAGCCCTAGCAACAGAACCTCACTTCATTTTGCTTGACGAGCCTTTTGCGGGAGTTGACCCTATTTCGGTTAGTGATATTAAGCAAATTATTACCCACCTCAAAGAAAAGGGCATTGGTGTGTTAATAACTGACCACAACGTTAGGGAAACCCTTGATATTTGTGAAAAAGCGTATATCGTGAGCGACGGTCATATTATTGCATCAGGAACGGCAGAAGAAGTACTTTCAAACCAGCAAGTTAAAGACGTGTATTTAGGTGACGAGTTCAAACTGTAACAAGGAAAACGGGTTTATTACTACTAATTTCCCAATCACCTAACTAGAATGTAATTAACAACAACTATAAAGCGGTAAACAAATTGCCTAAAACGGTAAACAACAAGAACAAAGCGGTAAATAATAAATGGTCATGAAGGCATCACTTCAGCTTAGACTAGGCCAATCGCTGACAATGACGCCTCAGCTGCAGCAAGCTATTCGTCTTTTGCAGCTCTCTACTCTGGACTTACAACAAGAAATCCAAGAGGCACTAGAATCCAACCCCATGCTGGAAGTTACCGAGAATGAAGATAATTCTCAGAGCAGCCCTTCAAACGAAGAAAATACAGGTAACGAAAGTAACTCAGAGCCAAATGACACCGCAGAAAAAGAAGCAAGCGCAGAACTAAAGTCTGAGGGAACGGAAGAAATAATGAATTCCGAAGACTGGCCTGACACAATCCCTACCGACCTTCCAGTTGATACCGCATGGGATGACATATACCCCAATAACGCACCGGTAGGCCCTGCAGCCACAGAAGATGACAACGACTTTGAATCACGCAACAGTGTAGGCGAGTCACTTCAAGATCACTTGCTATGGCAACTTAACCTAACTCCCATGACCGATACCGATAAGCTCATTGCTATGTCGCTTATCGACTCAATAAATACCGATGGCTATCTCTCCGATACACTTGAAGAAATACACGAAGGTTTACTTGAAAGTCTTCGCTCTCAAACTCCTAACACTGAAGATAATGGCAGCAATGAGCTCTTCGACAGCTCTTTTGACGACATCGATATAGAGTTAGACGAAGTTCAAGCAGTATTAAAACGAATTCAACATTTTGAACCGCCAGGTGTTGCCAGCCGTGACTTACAAGAGTGCCTTCTAACTCAATTAAATCAACTACCCAGTGAGACTCCATGGCTACCACAGGCAAAACTTGTCATTAGCCACTATTTGAATCTTCTGGGTAATCGAGACTATGCTCAACTAATAAGACGCAGCCGAATAAAAGAAGATGACCTTAAACTAGTCATCCAGCTCATCCAGTCACTAAACCCAAGGCCTGGAGAGCATATAAGTGATAGCAACCCTGAATATGTAGTGCCCGATGTATTTGTTAAAAAAGTCAATGAGCGCTGGAAAGTGGAGCTTAACCCAGAGATTGCCCCCAAAATACGAGTCAACTCTGGATACGCATCCCTGGTAAAACGAGCGGATAGCAGTGCTGATAACACCTACATGAAAGACCAACTCCAAGAAGCTAAGTGGTTTATTAAAAGCTTACAAAGTCGTAATGAGACACTACTTAAAGTTTCAAGTAAGATTGTTGAATACCAACAAGGTTTTCTGGATCATGGAGAGGAAGCCATGAAACCGCTTGTTTTACATAATATTGCTGAAGCCGTTGAGATGCATGAATCAACCATATCTCGTGTAACCACGCAAAAATACATGCATACACCCAGAGGCATATTTGAGCTTAAGTATTTTTTCTCAAGCCATGTAAGTACCGCATCGGGTGGAGAATGTTCATCAACTGCAATTAGAGCCATTATCAAAAAACTGGTCGCAGCAGAAGCACCTAAAAAGCCATTAAGCGATAGTAAGATAGCTACTATTTTGGATGACCAAGGCATTAAAGTCGCAAGAAGAACAATAGCAAAATACAGAGAGGCGATGTCTATACCTCCCTCAAATGAAAGAAAGAGATTAGTATAAAGTCTAATCAAAAAAACAAATTTTTATCGATAGCTAATGCATCATGATATTCTTTGTTAGATCCGTTCAAGATCAAATATTTGAATGAATGATGTGATAAGATGAACCCTGTAAAAGGGAAAAAGTGAAAAACGATACCGGGAGCAAAATATGCAATTGAATATTACTGGCCACCACGTTGAGTTAACTGAATCTTTAAAAGAATATGTCACCTCAAAACTCCAAAAACTCGAGCGGCACTTTGATCATATAAGCAATGTTCAGGTTACCCTTTCAGTTCAGAAGGTTCGCCAAATCGCGGAGGCCACGCTTCATATTAGTGGTGCAGACATTCATGCCACAGCAGAGCAAGAAGACATGTACGCAGCTATCGACCTGCTAGTTGATAAGCTAGACCGTCAAATACTTAAGCATAAAGAGAAAAATGTCGACAGAATGCACGGTGCATCTGCACGATAGTTTTGTCTGAATAGTTCCACGATTAAATAGTAGATTAAGCATTAATAATGACTGATACGTCAATTTCAATTCAATCAATACTCTCTCCCGAGTTAGTCCTTTGCGGGCTACCCGGGAGTAGTAAAAAGAAGGTTCTGGAAGAAGTTGCACAATATATTGCGCAGCAATACCCAGATATCAATGAAAATACAATTTTTAATAGCCTTATCGGAAGGGAGCGTTTGGGTAGTACAGGAATTGGGCAAGGCATTGCCATACCTCACTGTAGACTTGAAAACTGCCAGAAGGTTATAGGAGCCTTACTTACACTAGAAAAGAAAGTCCCGTTTGATGCCATCGACAACGAACCTGTCGACCTTCTTTTTGTACTTATTGTGCCTCAAGAAGCTACAAGCGAACACTTAGAATTACTCAGCCAACTTGCAGAAAAGTTTAATAATACCGAACTATGCCAGCGCCTGAGAAACTGTAAAGATAGCGAAGCATTGTATAAAGCAATACTTCAACCTTAACTTCAACCTTAAGGTCTGAGCGCGCAGTTAAGACCGCTAATAAACGTTTACCAGAGAGTAACATTACTGGAGATAAACTATGAAGCTAGTGATAGTAAGCGGTCGCTCCGGGTCAGGAAAAAGTACAGCCCTGCATGTTTTAGAAGATTTAGGCTACTACTGCATAGATAACCTCCCTATAGGCCTTCTGCTACCACTGGCAGATGAGGCTATTATTAGTGAAGAATCCCGTCTGGAAAAAATTGCCGTAAGTATCGATGCCAGAAACCTGTCTACCGGCATTGATCAATTCACTGATGTTTATCATCAGTTCAAACACCGTCACTTTGAAATGGATGTCATCTACCTTGATGCGCTAAATCAAACATTGCTT
>Ga0105350_10001483_pt1 | contig 14903 bp, 12 predicted proteins | sample EN1Hudsemesocosm_FD_83506 | JGI IMG/M metagenome (GOLD analysis project Ga0105350, IMG submission 83506) | Methane-oxidizing microbial communities from mesocosms in the Hudson Canyon - EN1E Hudson Canyon | ecosystem: Environmental > Aquatic > Marine > Cold seeps | place: Hudson Canyon... | reverse complement strand
TGAATGCCCATTACTTGTCACAGAATTTTCTCGACGCGCTCGCATTTGAGCCACCAGTTCTTTCAATCTCTCAAGCTCATCGAAGCGAACACCCAACAAAGTTTCTTTCAGAAGATCAGTTAGCTCCTTGTGATTTCTAGACAATGACTTTCCAGAAAAGACCAACACCGCTTTTATGCTCTGTACATCACTTCCACTACCCTTAACACTGCTATAAGCTCCAATTCCGCCCGTAAGTGCTGACTGCCTGTTTTGCATCTCTAAATAGCTGCAATCTCCAACACCTAGCTCAGTAACCACACTCGAATACAAAGGAAGTAGCGCGATCAAATCGGGAGAGAGCGAAGGCATATCGATCACAATCTGCTCATACACCAGACCATTCGTCCCTTGCTGGTAGCACGTTATCTGGTCGCTAACATTTGCCAAAACACCATCAGGAAACGACATATTAACCGGCACATCCGGTATTCCGACTTTAGGTAGAATAGATTCGTCATCTTTACGAAGTTGTCGCTGATTTAACGCTTCAGCCTGATCAACAATAACCTTCTTATCTGAATCACTCAATTTCGCTTTCTTTTCAGCCAGCTCTTTTTTCATTAATTCTTGTCGAACAGACTCGAAATTCACATCAGGTCGAAGCGACAACGTTACTCTGTGCGGATTATCGATCAAGAGCTTTTGTACCAAAGATTTGAAATACTCCGGATCCTTAACTCTCTCTCTTAATTTTTCGAGCACGGGCTCTAAATCTAATAATGCGACCGGATCTCCGCCGTGTAACATCGGGGGCAACGCGGTGAGTATCAACTGTAAACCATAGGGGTAGCTATCGCCGGCAATCTCTCTTTGACTTAGCTCCAACTGATGCAAAACTGCATCTAAACGCTCTTTTTCTACACCCTGCTCCGCGACATGGCGTAACACAGACATAATTTCTTCTTCAACATCAACCTCATGACCTTCATTACCGCCTTCAATACCACAAGCGAATGCCATCTCCTTATTCGAATCCTCCAGGCCACACATAGGAGATGGAGAGCTACCCAACTTAGATGCCTCCAATGCTCGTTGCAAGGGCGCTGCGCTGTTTTCAAACAACACATTCGATAGCAAGTGCGCCTCTAAATTTTGCTCAAGATCAAAACTATGTCCAAGTAACCATGCCATCACGATATGCGTTTTATTGTCAGTTCCATCATCACTTTCTATCGCGTAGCTTTCTTGCACTCTAATAGGCGAGCAGTAACGCTTTTCATCCTCTATATGTATTTTTTGATCCGCCTTACTAAACCGCGACAATACGAAATCGTGAAAACTACATTGATGCTCGTAAGCAGGAATATCACCAAAAGTCAGAAATACGGCATTGCTTGGATGGTAATGCTTTGCGTAAAAAGACTTAAGATCCTGATAGCTTAAATCAGTGATATGCTCTGGATCCCCACCACTGTTGTAGTGATAAGTTGTGTTTGGGTAGAGGTGTCGAGTTAGCGTTTGCCATAACTGGCTGACGGGAGAACTCATCGCGCCTTTCATTTCGTTATATACGACACCTTTATAAACTAGATCGGAATTCTGATCGCCAGTTTTCTCAAATTCCAAACGATGCCCTTCTTGCAAAAAGTCCATCTCGTCCAATCTAGAGAAGAAAACTGCATCTAGGTATACCTCTAAGAGGTTATTAAAATCCTTCTTATTCTTGCTAGCGAATGGATAGGCCGTCCAATCACTACTAGTAAACGCATTCATGAAGGTATTCAGCGATCGTCGAATCATCATAAAAAATGGATCACGAACTGGGTACTTCTCACTACCACACAAGGCTGTGTGCTCAAGAATATGCGCAACGCCGCTATTATCACCAGGTACGGTCTTCAAACCAACAAGGAACACATTCTCACTATTGTCGGTCGCGAAATGTAAATGTTTCGCCCCCGTTGAAATATGCTGATATTCTTCTACACAAACATGAAGTGCATCAATGGTTTGGGTACGTATTAACGTAAACTCTTTATGTAATTGCTGACTAGGCATAAAAGCTTGATACCTTATTTATTCTTGGAGAAAATCGGTTTTATTCATATGCGTAACGTGACGATTAGGTCATGTTTTCGATTTGAGATTCGCTACCCTAACAATTTCCACCATAAAATAGTAATATCTCGATGATTTTATTTTTACCCCTTAGAAGTGAATATGTGACAAAGCTAGCATTTATCTTGATTTTATAGGAATTTTCTCTCTTTTCAGTCTAAGCTTTTACTATTAACGTTAAGCTATCCGTCTTCGATACCTGAAAGTTACTTCCACAAAAAGTTACTTCAATAATTTGATGGGCTACTCAGCCAAATATATCAGAAATGAAACAAGTACATGGTCGATTTGAGGCCTCTCCTCTATATCAACTTTTTAATGATACTAATACTACTCTCTGTGGGGTTCTCTCCTGTCAGAGAAAGTCAGCAGCCAATCGCCAACGCAACTCCAGAGCCTGATCTACAATCAGACGGCCTGAATAACGACCAGGCTGAGCAAGATATCTCAAAGTCTTTCGATGAAATACAAAGAGCTCGAGTTTTTGCTGCTCTAGAAAAAACAGAGAAAGCCGGTTTTGCTGAGGAGGCAATTTTTGCAGATGAAGTTAAATCCTTCGCTGATGATAATCAGGGGTTCTCCGCGATAAACCCTACTGTTGATGAAGATCAGTTTGAGCAACTTGACATGGCGCCTACACTGAAACACCAAGCTCCGGTAGTCGATGAACCACTAGAACAATTTAAGGACCAGCCTATTACAACCGGCACCTTAATTGTCCGATCAAATGTTACTGACGATACAGTTCTAGTCAACGGGAAGCCATATGGCCCAACAAAGCTAGAGCTGAACCTTACCCCTGGGAGTTACGACATTGAAGTCGCCAAAGATGGTTACAAGAATTGGTACTCTAGCGTTGATATCCGAAGAGGTTCTAAGAAAACGCTAAATGCTACACTAGAGCACTACACTAGAGTGGAATATCAAAATGGCGAATGGCAGCATGATATAAAGACTGGGGAAGGCCACTATATCGAAGAAGGTCAGCTCGAATACAACGGCTCGTTTGTCAACGGCAAGTTTCACGGAATAGGGTCCGTAAGGTATGCGAATGGCATGAAGTACCAAGGGTCATGGTTTGAAGGAAAAATGAAAGGTGACGGGTCTTTAACCACCACCACGGGCGACACATTCATCGGAGAAATGGATAACAATAAATTCAACGGCGAAGGAACACTAACAAAGGCAACCGGTGATATCTTTACCGGCTTTTGGATCGACAGCGTGCTAAACGGGCAAGGCTCTCAAACAACAAAAGGAGGGTTACTATATGTTGGAGGATTCTCAGACAATTTATTCCACGGAAGCGGCTCCTTGACCTACCCCGATGGCGGACACTACGAAGGGTCGTTCTCCAATGGCATGTTCCATGGTAAGGGTGTAGAAACTTACGCTAACGGAAAGAAATACGTTGGGCAATTTATTGACGGCCTCTATCATGGCAAAGGCGAAATATTGAACCCAAACGGCAGTAAAATTACGGGCACATTTAAAGACGGCAAAGCATTCGGCAAAGCCACATTAACTACCGCCGAAGGTGAAGTATTTACAGCAAGGTCTAGCGAGCCGGGCGTATGTTATAGAAGAAAGAGTTACCGGGCCACTGAATGCCCACAATTGGACGGCTGGTAAATTATAGTTAAACTAGCTTTCGCTAGTGGCTTGGAGCTGAACAAAATACTAATTGAGACCGGAGTCTCGGCATAGATCTAACGAGGTAGATAATGACAATTAAGAGCGCTTTATTGGTTGACGATTCAAAAGTCGCAAGATTTGCTTTGAGCAAGCTGCTTGAAAAAATCAATCTTGAAGTCAACATGGTCGGTTCTGGTGAAGACGCCCTGGCTTTCTTGAAGAAAGAACAAGCGCCAGATGTGATATTTATGGATCACCTTATGCCAGGTATGAACGGTGTTGATACCGCAAAAGAAATAAAAATGAACCCCAAAACCAGCCATATCCCGGTAATCATGTGCACCTCGAAAAAGTCTGAAGAGTTCACTGATGATGCGAAGACCTATGGCATCTACAACGTTCTGACAAAACCAGCGGAATCACAAAGAGTTATCGAACTCATGGCGCAATTGGACATTGACGTGCAAAAAGGAACACTTCCTCAGCCCGCCATATCAATATCGCTATCCGATGATGAACAGGCCAATTTGGAGAAGATGAGTAAAACCGAATTACCTGAAGAACTCAAGGAAGAGCCTGTAAAATCTTCTCAAGCAACTGCAGCTCCGATGGAACTACCAAATGAGCTCATTGAACAGGTTGCTCGATCTGCAGTTAAAGCAAACGTCAACAGCCGCCTACACGAACTCTTGTCTAGCTTATTTGATGAACAGTATGACCACCTGAAACGCATTCTTAATGACTCAAAACAAGAGCAGCAAGAGCACCTAACCAGCATTATGGACAACTACGTTGCTCAAATAAACGAAAAAACAGAGTCTATAAAAGAAGAAGTAGCAGCTGAAGTCAGCTTGTTTTTAGGCAACCAGTTGAGTGAATTCAAAACTGAACTACTTGAAAATAAAGCAAATACCGGCTTAGACCCCGTGCAAATGGAAGAATTAAAAGACCATTTGACCTCCGCACAGAGTATGGACACTGAATTTTGGCAAAAATTGCAGAGTGATGCAATTCAGCAAGCGCACGATATTTCGCGCGAAACTGCTGAAGATATCGCCGCTCAAACAATCGATAGCTACATCAGAAAAACAGGCCAAGAGACTAAAAAATTCTATGGCTACGCTCTTGCTTCAAGCCTCGGTATTTTCGCTGTCGGAATTGCACTACTTGCGGACATTTTCTAAGGGACCTACCAATAATGAAAAGTGAGCGCTAATTCAAAACGGCGCTCGCTCGATATCTTCAACGGTATCAATATCGATTAAAGGCCCATTCAACAATACCGCAATATGCTCAAATCGCTCAATAACTGCCTTAGCACCTCTGTCTCCTTGTATATTTTTAAGCTGTTCGAAACAAGTCTCAGGAAAATAAGCAGGAACCCCAACGCTATCCGAATACTTAGCACAGACAATCGCCTCAGGGTTATTGGATATTGCTTCAGAAAGTAAATCAAAGTCACTTCCCCGAATCATCGGCTGATCAGCTAAGAGAAATAGAACCCCTTTATTTGATGAGCACCCTTGAACTTTCTCAATCGATTCGGCAATTGAAAAAGACAAACCCTTCGACCAATTCTTAATGCGAATAATAGAGCACTCATCTAGCTTTAGGCTCTCACATCCGACGATCTCTTCGAAATAAGCACCAAGTGAAACCAAAGGTTTTATGTGCTTACCCAAACACAAATCTATCGCGATTTGCAGCAGCGGTTTTCCGTTATACTCCGCTAATTGCTTTGGAGATCCGAAGCGACTGGCCCTGCCCGCCGCCAATATAACCACATCAAACATATTAGTATCCTAAGCAAACGGTTAAAGCTAAAAGTAAGCTAAACTGCATATCCTGCCTAGCTAAACACATTACGTAATACTAAATTACTATGCACTTCCATAGAGAGCATGTAAAATGCCTTCCCTTTTTAGCTCTGTATAGCCTTATGAAACCAGAAACCACGCTCTTTTCCTATCCAAAGTACTGGGCAGAATGCTTCGGTACTGCGCCATTTTTACCTATGTCTATAGACGAAATGGACCAATTGGGATGGGATAGCTGTGATGTTATCATTGTCTGTGGAGATGCCTACGTGGATCACCCTAGCTTTGGTATGGCAGTAATTGGCAGGTTATTAGAGTCGCAAGGATATCGTGTCGGCATAATCGCCCAACCTGACTGGAAGTCAAAAGATGACTTTCAGCGCCTAGGTAAGCCAAATCTATTTTTCGCTGTTTCCGCAGGCAACATGGACTCAATGATCAACCGGTATACCGCGGATTTAAAAGTGCGGCATGACGACGCCTACACACCGAACAACGAAGGTGGAAAAAGGCCAGACAGAGCCGTTACCGTCTACAGTCAACGCTGTAGAGAGGCTTATAAAGATACCCCTCTGGTCATTGGAGGCATTGAAGCAAGCCTACGAAGAATTGCCCAATATGATTACTGGTCAGATAAAGTAAAACGTTCCGTCCTTATGGACTCGAAGGCCGATATTCTGCTTTATGGAAATGCAGAACGTGCGATTTCTGAAATAGCACTACGCGTGTCTCGCGGAGAACACCCCAAAGACATGACTAACATCAGAGGCACAGCTTGCCTCATAAAAGAACTGCCTGAAAATTGGGACAAAAAAGACTCAACACAGATACACAAACCGAACCCGATAGACTTTCAAAACCACCCCTTCGAGCAAAACCCTTACGTCACAAGCGAAACTCAGACAGGCGAATCAGGCATTGAACAAAAGTGCGCGCCCGACCCCGTCGCCGAAGAAGAGCAAGTAGATGTTATTAAATTTCTACCCTTATGTAATTCGACACAGAAAAATAAAAAAGAATTTATTCTCTTACCTTCTTATGAAAAAGTTTCTAAAGACCCAGTACTGTATGCTCACACATCTCGGATCCTACATCTAGAAACCAACCCTGCGAATGCACTAGTGATAGTGCAAGCACATGACAAACGATTCATCTGGGTAAACCCGCCACCAATTCCTCTTTCGACGGACGAACTGGACAGCGTATTTGAGCAGGCCTATCAGCGGGTCCCACACCCTAGTTACGGCGAAGCAAAAATCCCCGCTTACGACATGATTAAGTTTTCTGTCAATATCATGCGAGGCTGCTTTGGCGGCTGCTCTTTTTGTTCCATCACAGAACATGAAGGCAGAGTCATACAAAACAGGTCTGAAGATTCAATCATTAACGAAATAGAAAAGATTAGAGATACGACGCCTGGCTTTACTGGCACTATTTCAGACCTAGGCGGACCTACCGCCAACATGTACCAACTCAACTGCAAGTCCGAAGAGATTCATGCAGGTTGTAAACGACTATCTTGCGTCTACCCTAGCATTTGCAAAAACTTGATAACGGATCACGCGCCAACCACGCAACTCTATCGCCGAGCACGGGAAATTAAAGGAGTAAAGCGCGTACTTGTAGCGTCTGGCTTGCGATATGACCTCGCGGTTGAAAACCCAGAGTACGTTAAGGAACTCGTGACACATCATGTTGGAGGGTATTTAAAGATAGCACCAGAACATACCGAAGATGGCCCTCTCTCTAAGATGATGAAACCAGGAATGGGCACTTATCATAAATTTAAGGAGTTGTTCGATAAGTTTTCACAAGAAGCTGGCAAGAAACAATATTTGATCCCTTATTTTATCGCAGCGCATCCGGGTACACGCGATATTGACATGATGAACCTTGCCATTTGGTTAAAAGAGAATGGCTTTAGAGCGGACCAAGTTCAGAATTTTTATCCTTCGCCTATGGCTAGTGCAACCACCATGTACCATTCGCAGAAAAACCCGCTTGCGCGAATAGACTACAAATCAGAAAAAGTTAGCATTCCAAAAGGCATCAAACAGCGAAGACTCCACAAAGCGTTTCTTCGATATCACGACCCAGATAATTGGCCATTACTTCGTGAAACACTGAAGTCTATGGGAAAAGCTCATTTAATTGGCTATGGCAAGAATCATTTAATTCCGCCTACACAGCCGAAGAAAGATTCCAGGTCATCTTTCTCCAATAAAGCCAGAAACAAAAATACGGCGACTAGAGTTCAAAAAGGCAATTTCCAGACACAGCACACCGGCTTGCCTCCGCGAAAGAGAAAATAGACTAAACTGCATTATTCGGCGTAATTTGTATTGCTCCAGCACTATCCCTATAATGCCGCCGAATTGAAATATGCACCTTCGCATATTTACACGAATTGAGGTATCTATGTTCGAGCCCACCGCAAGTAAGCAACTTAGCATCAAAAACGATGTACTCTCAGGTTTAACAGTCGCCCTCGCTCTCGTACCCGAAGCTGTTGCCTTTGCATTTGTTGCTGGTATCGAGCCTATTGTTGGCCTATACGCTGCATTCATGGTCGGCATTATAACCGCCTCGATAGGAGGAAGGCCCGGAATGATATCGGGAGCAACAGGTGCTCTAGCTGTCGTTATGGTATCTCTTGTTGCACAACATGGCGTGCAGTACCTTTTCGCGACTGTCGTACTAATGGGCCTCATTCAAATTGCAGCAGGTGTACTTAAGCTAGGCAAATTTATTCGAATGGTTCCTCACCCGGTTATGCTCGGTTTTGTAAATGGGCTTGCGATTGTTATTTTTCTCGCGCAGCTTAGCCAGTTCGGAAATAACGGTGAAAGCGGCTGGCTAACAGGTACAGGAATGGAAGGCTCAATCATTGATATTGCTTGGTTAGAAAGTAACTCAATGATGATTATGCTATCTCTTGTGGCAAGCACCATGTTCATCATCCACTTTCTACCTAAACTTACCAAGGCTATACCTTCATCTCTTGCTGCAATTGTGATCGTGTCTTTGGTTGTCATCTTGTTCGATTTAGATACACGAGTCGTCGGCGACGTCGCCTCAATTGCAGGAACATTACCCAGCTTCAGTATCCCTTCGGTCCCATTCACATGGGAGACTCTTGGAATTATATTTCCCTACGCTGTTATTTTGGCGGCAATTGGGCTGATCGAATCCCTTCTGACGTTAACGTTAATCGATGAGATGACCCAAACACATGGCCGAGGAAACCAGGAATGCATCGGCCAAGGTGTCGCAAACACTGTAACGGGATTCTTCGGTGGCATGGGCGGATGCGCAATGATCGGACAAAGCATGATAAACATCAATTCCGGAGGTCGAGGTCGTCTATCGGGGATATCAGCAGGCTTATTTCTACTTTGTTTTATACTTTTTGCATCATCATTAATTGAACAAATCCCGGTAGCAGCATTAGTAGGCGTTATGTTCATCGTCGTCATCGGCACATTTGAATGGTCCAGCTTTCGCATACTTCGAAAAGTCCCCCGATCAGATGCATTTGTATTGGTATTGGTCTCAGCTGTAACCGTTGCGACCGATCTTGCAGTTGCTGTTGTTGTCGGGGTTATTGTGTCAGCTCTTGTGTTCGCGTGGCAGCACGCCAAACACATTTATGTTAAGCACCACGATAGCGATGATGGGTCTAGCATATACGAAGTAGACGGCCCTCTTTTCTTCGGCTCTGTATCAAATTTTCTTGAGCAGTTCGATGTCAAGAACGACAAAGACGATATTGTGATCGACTTTCAACGTTCTAGAGTTTGCGATCATTCTGGCCTTGAAGCGATCGACACATTAGCCGAACGCTACCTGAACGAAAACAAAACACTCCACCTGCGCCACCTCAGTTTAGAGTGTCGAGAACTATTGACAAAAGCAGGTAACTTAGTCGAAGTAAATGTTATTGAAGATCCCACCTACCATATTGCCACAGATAAGCTAGACTAAAATATGTAAAAAAATTTCTCTTATACGTGCAGGGGTCTTGGAATGAGTAAGAAAGATAAATTAGGTTTAGACAAAGTCATAAACCGCTTCAACAAGGAATTCGAAAAAACATCGAGTCAATTCAATAAGCTTATCAACGATGCATTTAAGCAACTTGACTCTCTTCAAACACAAGTTCAAGATCCGATCAAAAAAGTGATGGATGATTTGGACAAGCTTCGCGATAGAGAAATGAACCGGTTTCAAACCGAATTCGACAAGCGTGTTAACGAGTTTTCTGAACTCCAGCAACAGCTGCTGGAAAAGATAGAAATTGAAGCAGACAAGAAACCTGCTGCCAAGAAGCCTGTAGCCAAGAAACCTGCTGCCAAGAAGCCTGTAGCCAAGAAACCTGCTGCTAAGAAGCCTGTAGCCAAGAAACCTGCAGCTAAGAAACCTGCTACTAAGAAGCCTGTAGCTAAGAAACCTGCTGCTAAGAAGCCTGCTGCTAAGAAGCCTGTAGCCAAGAAGCCTGCTGCTAAGAAGCCCGTAGCCAAGAAACCTGCTGCTAAGAAGCCTGTAGCCAAGAAACCTGCTGCTAAGAAGCCTGTAGCCAAGAAACCCACGAATACGATAGCCCCAGCTAAAAATCCAGCCCCCAAAAAACCGACAGTTTCAAATGTAACACCAATTAAAAAACCAGCGACAGCGAAGAAAGCTGCTACGATCAAAGCTGCGCCAAAGAAATCAGCAAGCGCTAAAAGCTCGGCTACAAAATCGCAAACAGCGACAAAGCCAGCCGCGAAAAAATAGTAATGTCAGACCAAGACAAATAACGTATTAAAGTACAGGCAACTATATACTCATTCATAGTTGCCTGTTTTTTGATATGTCACACCTATTTAACATTCTGCATAAGTACAATTACCAAAAAAGATAATTGGGTCACCAAAAACTTCCTACCGTTACAATACTTAACCAACTAGAGATACTCCTTCCTACGTTTTGCCATACAATTTACTTATAACTTTTATATATAAATTCATTTTTTTGGTAACTATTTTGACTAACCCACTCAAATTGATTTTTGTATTGATTAGTAGCTTATGTTTTACGCCTACTCTACTAGCGAGCTCTATAGTAGGCGGTAGCGACACATCTCAATTACTTAAATTAGTTTTCATCGCCAGTTTAGCTATTATATTTGCCAGCCTTTGCTTTGTTCTATACAGACTTAATCAGCGAATGCAAAAGAGTTTGCAGTCACACGAAGCAACTGAACACATGATGTCTAAGTTGAGTAGCGCCGTAACGAATAGTGGCGCCAGTATTATGATCACGAATAAGAAAGGTCACCTTGAATACGTAAATGAAAAATTTTGCACTATGACAGGTTACCAACACAGCGATGTCATCAATAAGAAAATTGACATTCTCACTCCTAACTATCATCAAGAACATGGTGAAACTTGTATTCTTGACCCCGACTATCTCGAAAAGAATTCGAGCTGGGAAGGCGAAATATTATGCGCTAAAAAAGATGGCGTTGAGTTTTGGACAGCCATAACAATTTCGACAGTTTTGGATAAACACGACAAAATCACCAATTATGTTCTATCCGCTGTGGATATCACGGCGCTCAAAGAAGCCAAACAAAAAATGGAACATTTGGCCCTCTTTGACTCTCTAACGGGATTGGCAAACAGAAGGTTATTCGTAGACCGACTGCATCAGTCAATATTAAACGCTAGACGCCATAGAAAAATGACAGCGCTATTCTTTCTAGATCTCGATCAGTTCAAGAGAATAAATGACACTCTTGGCCACCACGCAGGAGACCAACTCCTTCTGACCATCGCTGACCGATTACAGTCATGCGTACGACAACAAGATACAGTTGCTCGCTTAGGCGGTGACGAATTTACGATTCTACTAAACGATGTTACCGATACCGGCAGTATATCTAGCATTGCGAAAAATATTCTACAAACTCTCAAAGACCCTATCCGATTAGGAAAACATGAAGTAATAATTTCAACTAGTATCGGAATTACACTTGCACCAAATGATAGTGTTTGCAGTGAGACATTAATGAAGAATGCTGACCTCGCACTATACAGAGCAAAAGAAAACGGTAGAGATTGTTATCACTTTTTTACAGAAGAGCTCAATATCAGAGCCAACAATTTGCTCGAAACTGAAAACGAACTAAGAGAAGCAATAAAGAAAGGCAGCTTCTATATCAACTACCAGCCACAGATAAATTTAAAAACAGGTGAGATATCGAGCGTAGAAGCACTGATTAGATGGAACCACCCTGAGAAAGGAGAGATTCCTCCCGCCGACTTCATTCCCGTTGCAGAAGAAACTGGTTTAATCGTACAAATCGGAGAATGGGTTCTTAGAAATGCCTGCGCAGAAATCAAGAAACTCAACGACCTTACGGGAAAGTCTCTTCGCGTCGCCGTAAACCTTTCTCCCAGACAGTTTGATGACCCAGAACTGGTAACCATAGTGTCTGACGCTTTAAGCGACTCTGGGCTAGAAGCGCACAATTTAGAAATAGAAGTAACAGAGAGCATGTTAATGGACGATATTAATGTCGTCATTGATAAGCTTAATTGCATAAAATCAACGGGATCTACCATCACAATCGATGACTTCGGTTCAGGCTACTCCTCTCTGAGTTACCTAAAGAGCTTGCCTGTGGATATCCTTAAAATTGACCAGTCATTTGTATATGATATTCCTGAAGACCTCAGTGCAATGGAAATTGCCTCAGCCGTCATAGCCGTAGCGCACAAACTAAACTTGAAGGTAGTTGCAGAGGGCGTCGAAAATATCGACCAAAGAGATTTCTTGGTGATCAACAAGTGCGACTATGCCCAAGGTTACTTCTTCAGCAGGCCACTGTCATTTAACCAGATCCATAACTTCTTTATCGAAAGCGACCTAAAAACAGCATAATACCTAAACAAATGTAACATATTGTAAATACCACTTAGATATGTGACCCCCAGCGCGCTACAACCCTCAAGTCGTTCACATTACATTTCCTTACATACTGTATAATGTCTTCACATTATTCATAAGGGAACAGGAAATGCTGGCAGCCTTCATATACGTTTTAGAAGTCATTTTACTTAGCCTAGTCATACTACTCGTATTCAGAGTACGTCACTTGTATGCACAAAGCATCCAGCCGAATACCGAAGAACAAGAAAATATATTCAACCATATCATGCAAAAACAAGCGGTAAACAATTCAGACTACGAAAGCAAAATGCAAAGCCTCACAAAAGCACAAGTTTTCGCGGCTTCGCAATTACTTGAGATAAAAAGAAACTATGGAGATCTAAAGCAACAAGATCTAGAGTGGCTTCGAGAGGCCATTAGTCTCTATCTAATTGGTGCAATCGATTATATTGGTAAGGACTCGCAATGCGGGATTCAAAATAGAAGAGAATTAATCGAGCTCGTTCTAAAGTCCAACTTGGACCTCGATTTCGAAAGCTCAAATGACTACTTCAATGAAGCACTATATAGAAAACTTAAGAGCGACAATGATTTAATGATTAGGGCTGGCGCAAGAGCGGCGAAATTCTGGCTTAAAAAAGAAAAAGTACCTAATGACATTTCCTTAGTATCACAACTTGATGACTGGGGCGTTTTTGCCTAAAAAGCCTACTCATACTAAAAGGGTGATGTAGTTACATCACCTCTCTTTCGTATACATTAGCCTACATAAAGTTCCCAGTTCTGACCAAGGAATACAATTTCATCTTTTTGAACAAGCTTGTCATCTAGTCTAACCGCATAGATGTCTGGCCGACTCCACTCGCCTCGATCACTCCGACTCATAGTCTCGAGGTTCACAGATCTGACCTGATATACGACTTGGTCGTACATCACTTTTGAACGATGAGATAGGCCGTACACGAAGCGACAATAATCGAGCTTTAGACTGTATAAATTCTTTTCCGTTTTATTTATTTTTTGAATCAGTACTTTCTTAAGTCCGTCTGCATAATCCATAATTTAATCCTAATTATTGTTATTTTTCATTCCAAATAAGGCACTACTAAATCAATTACTTGAGTATAAAAACTCCCAAAGGGTCATTCAAGCAAAAATTCATTCAATTACAATAATTTCTTAATAATCTCGGATAAAGCTTCTGGCTTCGAGTCATGATCCATCACCCTTATCAAATCTCCATCTTTGTCTATGATATAAAAATAAGCTGTATGATCAATAGAGTAATTATCTTGCTTTAAAGACTGAGGGGCCTTTCTAAACGCAGTCCCATAGTTAGAGGCGACTATTTTTATTTCTTTCATAGAACCAGTCAAACCAATAATATTGGAATGAAAAAAAGCCGTATATTCCTTCAGTTTTTCCGAATTGTCTCTCTCAGGATCAAGCGTCACAAAAAGAGACTTAACATCTTTGAACTCGGGGTCATAATTCAAGGTATCTCGAATAACCGCCAGACCTACAGGACAAATATCAGGACAATTCAGGAAACCAAAATACAGAATGACAGGAGTTCCCTGCAAATCTTCTAAGTTGAACACGCTCCCCTCGTTAGATAACTCGAACGGCCCTCCTTTTAGATACTGGGCTTTAATGTCTTTTTCGACCGTATTTTGCAACTTAACAAAATAGCCCAACGCAATCGCCGAAACGAGTACAAAAATGGTAATACTAAAACGCTTAATATTCATATATTCTCATTCTATTAAATGTATCTATTTACAAAGCAGTCTCTGTTTTATCTAGCTCGAAAATAAGTTGTCGATGACTTTCTCGTAAATCATATTCGACAACCAATCTCCATGCCATATTACGATCAATACTACAAAATGGTATCATTCCATGCCCTCTCAAAACTTCATAATCGGCTTCAACGCGTTCTAGAAACTGAAAATAGTGACGACCCATATCCATATCACGCCCCTCTAACCAAGCTCTTAAATTTCGCATATTGCTTGCAGGCATTCGCTCAGACTTAATGTTCAACTCGAGACGTTTGAAGGAAGGCAAATTCGGAGGAGACAAGCTTAACTCAAGTCGCTCCGATTCTGAAATTAACAGTAAACACGACTCTGTATGTAACGGACAATTCGAAGTGAATCGACTTACATTCTCCGAGCGACTTTCGTGTTGATTTATTGACGTTATATAATAGACGGTGACAAAAGCAAAGGTTAGCGCTAAGATTTTGTATAAGTTAAGCACCAGAATGCAGATCAGATTGAGCTGAGCTTTTGCCGCCTTCAAACAGGCGGAGCGTTTCCTCAATTCCGTTCAAATTTTCCTCAAGTAGCAGTTTCTCACCATCAGAAACAAAACAAAACTCTACGCCATAATTGAAACGGCTGTGAT
>Ga0105350_10001478_pt1 | contig 14924 bp, 2 predicted proteins | sample EN1Hudsemesocosm_FD_83506 | JGI IMG/M metagenome (GOLD analysis project Ga0105350, IMG submission 83506) | Methane-oxidizing microbial communities from mesocosms in the Hudson Canyon - EN1E Hudson Canyon | ecosystem: Environmental > Aquatic > Marine > Cold seeps | place: Hudson Canyon... | reverse complement strand
GGTGGAAGTAATGGCGGAAGCAATAGCGGAAGCACTGGTGGAAGTAGTGGTGGAAACAATGGCGGAAACAACGGAGGAAGCACTGGTGGAAGTAATGGTGGAAGCAATGGCGGAAGCAATGGCGGAAACAGTGGAGAAAACAATGGAGGATCAAACCAGCCTTTGTCTCATGTAGGCTCTACAAATGATTACGATGGTGATGGTGATATAAGGCTCGATGTTGATTCTGGTACGCAAGAAGGTGATTTGCTGATGCTTTTCTTAAGCCGTACCGATGATTTGCTGCCAGTCGCTTGGGACGGTTGGACTGCGGGCGCATCGTGCTATAAGTCATCAAACGGCCAAAGTGATTGTTTTGAGGTAAGGCACTGTACCGACCGTGATGGTAATTATTGCCAGTCATTCGACGGCAGTGGTGGGCAAGACCTGGCAACGGTCGTACTGTACAAAACTGTAGCCGCAAATGACCCAAGTAGTTATCGCTTTAATCTGCGCGGCAGTCATCCAGCCTGGGCAATATTGTCGACGATGAGAGGGGCTGACAATGCAAGCCCTATTCGAAATGTTGCAACTGAGTCGAATGATGGTGACGCAGACAGTGTATTCCCATCTGTTAATGGTGTTGATGGCGATATGTTGATGTTGTCTATGGCTTTTGATGACACCACGGACAGAAATGATTTCCGTGCACCAAACGGTATGGATATGTTCGACTGGATAGCTGGAAACGATGAAGCGGGCTACGTATACGGTGAGTTACTTGATCAAGATGGTAAAACCGGCAAGCGTGAAACAATCGGTAGTGGTGGATCAAAAGCTAAGGATGCACTGATCTCGCTTACGCTTAAGGCTGCAAATGATAACGGCTCAAACGGTGGCTCAAATGGTGGTTCTAACGGCGGCTCTAATGGTGGTTCAAGCGGCGGTTCAAATGGTGGCAGCAATAGTGGAAACAGTGGTGGAATTGGTGGTGATACTGCGACCCGCACCAACAGTTTGCAGAGTGAGGACGATCTAGGACGCGATGACTATATAGCATCGCAAGATGGCCGGTATCGTTTGTACTTGCAGGGTGATGGAAATATGGTGCTTCGCGACACTCAAGCCAGTCGTGTTTTATGGGCGTCAGGTACCAATGGTGATGGCGGAACCGATTTAGTCATGCAGAGCGACGGTAATCTCGTACTGTATAACAGTTCAGGGCGGGCTGTCTGGTCAAGTAGTACTAATGGCTCAGGTGCATCACGTCTGGTTCTGAACAATGATGGATCGTTAGCGCTGTATGCGGGTGATCGTGCCGTGTGGGCTCAGAACGGAGATGGTAACACTGGAAATGGCGGTTCGAATGGCGGTAGCACTGATGGCTCGAATGACGGTTCAAATGGTGGTAGTGAAGGTGGTTCGGATGGTGGCAGTAACGGAGGTTCTAATGGTGGCAGTAATGGCGGAGGCGTCGGAGAAGGCGTTAAGATTGCTTTCATTGGTGATACCGGGGCGGGTGGTAACTTCCAGCGCGTGCTTAACTTAATCAAGAGCGAAGGTGCTGAGTTGACTATCGTTGCTGGTGATACTTCCTATGACGACAATCGTGATGACGATTGGGACAGAATGGTTCGCGATACTCTAGGTTCTTCTGACCCGGCCATAGTCGTTGCGGGTAATCATGATTATGGTGATAGTGATATCGATGACGTGATTGATTACGGTGAAAGTCGTTTAAATCGTCAGTCAGCGGTCGAATGTTCAGGTGCTTACGCAGAGAAGATGACTTGTCAGTATAAGAATATCTACTTCGTGATGTCTGCGATAGGTGCAAGTGGTAGTTCGTCTTCACACAACTCGTTTATCGCTAACAGTCTGAGTAATGCGCCAGATGGCGCTTGGAGAATCTGTTCGTGGCACAAGAACCAGAAAGATATGCAGGTGGGGGGTAAGTCGGATGAAGTTGGCTGGACAGCGTATGAAACGTGTCGTCAAAATGGTGCCATTATTGCGACCGGTCACGAGCATTCTTATTCACGAACGCACTTGTTGAGTGATATGAGAGATCAGGATATTGCCAGTAAATCATCCACCTTTACCGTGTCTGAAGGCGAGACATTTGCCTTTGTGAATGGCCTAGGCGGTGTGGGTGTACGTGATCAGGAGCGTGGTGGTGACTGGTGGGCTAAGATTTACACCTCAACGCAAGGTGCTAGATACGGTGTAATGTTTGGCACCTTCTATGAAGACCGAGCAGAGTTTTACTTCAAGAATATTGATGGTGACATCATCGACCAGTTCACTGCAATAAAGGGGTACTAAGATGAAAAAATTACTAATATTGATGGTCATAATATTAAGCCAGCCTACCTGGGCTGGGTGCGAGTCGACTATTTTGGAGGGGCGGCATACCAACTCAGCGCTGTATATGGCACGAGAAGGGGCTCTTGAAGAAGCTGTGGACGCATGTTACCCAGGAGGTGTGACTGAATTGAACCTCAGTTGCACTCAATTAGACGGCGAAAATGTACCGGCACCTTCAGAATATCGGTGTACTCAGGAAGTTTCCTGCAACGTCTGTGGTGCGGATTTAACCCGAAAATATGAAGCGATCGACTAGACACATAAATGTCTAGCTTTGGGACGGTTCTCTACTGGAGAGCTTAGTCCCTTTTTTTTGTGCTCAAATTATTCGTTCATGCACTAAGAAAAACCCTCAATAACGCATCAAATATATCTGTGAACTGGTTCTCAGCTCTCCGAGTTCCGGCTGATTCTCCAAGTTTATTGCCCCGTATTTTTATTAAATAGCTTCATCAAAAATTAATTAAAAATATCCACACGTTGATTAATCGTTATTAGCGTTAGGTTGTAATGAATAACTTGTAGGGGCCCCAAAATGAAACGGATACGTTATCTAATTAGCTGTTTGACCAGTAACTACTTATTAGCCTTGGCAGTGATGTTGACATCATTGGTTTCCCCATGGGCCTGGTCGGCCAACACCACCCACGATGTTATCGTGGTGGGCGCAGGCAGTGCCGGAATGTATGCTGCAAAAACATTAATTGATGAGGGCTACGATGTATTAATCATCGAAGCCACCGAGCGTATTGGTGGGCGTACCTATAGCTATACTCTGGGCAGTACACGCCTTGAGTTAGGGGCCGAAGAGCATTATATGGCCAATGGTGGAAACCCAGTCTACCCGGCAGTTACCCGTGAATATGGTAACAATATTTATGTCTCACCCTACACCGGTTTGACCGCGATCTCCATGGATGGCGGTCAGAACACCTGCTGGGATACATCCTCAGCAGAGCGTGACTGCAACGATGATAGCGACGTACGAAAATTTGATAACTGGGGAGGGGAAGGTGACACGAATAACACCAATGACACCATGGCAGATGTGTTATTGGAAGAATACGGTATTGGTGAGAATCATCGTGCCTACCATCTTTACAATGCCGGTTATGCGGGCTCTGAACATGCGTCAGACCTGGATAAGATTGGTGACAAAAGCCTGGATAGACAAGGTAGTCAGTGGACGCTTTCCGGCACGATTAAGGGCATTGGCGACCCAGATCTGGGCTATTCCGATGTCTTGCAGACCGTGTGGTGGGATGACGTGGTGGCCAATAGCGATCTGTTATTAAACAATCCTGTGGTGGTCATTGATACCCTGGGTGACGATGTTGTTGTTACCACAAAAAATGGCGACCGACATGCGGCGCGGCAGGTTATTGTGACGGTATCTATTGCTGTGCTACAAGCAGAAATCATCGACTTTAAACCTAACTTACCTTCCTCGACGGTAGAATCTTATAACAACATCGGCATGGATAAGGGCATGAAGGTACTCATGCGTTTTAATTCCGCTTGGTGGAATACCGAAGGCAGTGCCATGTCAGATCTAATCACCGAAGGTGTGGCTGGCTCCTGCTGGGTGCCGACTGAGTATAAAAATAGTAGTCGTGATGATATTTTATTGTGTTATCCCATGGGTGATAACGCCAGGGAGCTGAACGCGATTGCCAACAAGGCAGGTGGAGGCTCGGCTGGCGACAACGCCATCATAGACGCGGTATTAGCCAATCTTGATAACACCTTTCCCCAGGCACGCAATCAAGCGACGGCACAATACATAGATGGCAAGGTGCAAAACTGGGGGCTTGCACCCTATACCTTGGGTGCTTACTCTTACCCTAAAGTAGGCACCTATAGATCGTCGAGCCAAAGTAGTCGCCGAGATCTTCAGGAAGCAGTGGCCAATAATAGAATCTTCTTTGCAGGAGAAGGGTCGAATCACAAGAACCCGGCAACGGTTGTCGGTGCGTTACAAGACGGTGAACGCGCTGCCAATGCTGTCGATAACGAAAACGGAGCCCCAAATAACCCACCTCAATTGCCTAGCGGTGGAAGCGATGGTGGAAACAGCGGTGGAAACGATGGTGGAAACAACGGCGGAAACAATGGTGGCAACACTGATAACGGCAACCCAATCATCAGTGCCAGCGGTGAACGTGCGCCGGATGAAACGGCAGCCAAGGCCTTTGACGGCAACAATAATACCAAATGGCTTACCTTCGAGGATTCTGGATGGATTCAATATGATTTTGCAGGAAATACCGCCAAACAAATTACTCGTTATAGTCTTACTTCTGCAAACGATGCCCCAGAACGAGACCCTAAAACATGGCGACTTAGAGGATCCAATAATGGGTCTAACTGGACAACCTTAGATTCGCGTTCAGGGGAGTCTTTTTCCAGTCGATTCCAAACCAAAAGCTACGACTTTGTTAACAATACGCCCTACCAGATGTATCGCTTGGATATCTCTTCAAATTTCAATCCTGGTGCAGCAAACTCTACACAACTAGCTGAACTTAGCTTGATTGACGGTAGTGGTGGAAGCAACGGCGGAACGAATGGTGGATCGAACGGCGGATCGAATGGAGGATCAAATGGTGGTTCGAACGGCGGTTCAAATGGTGGTTCAAATGGTGGTTCAAATGGCGGATCGAATGGCAGCTCTAATGGTGGCTCAAACGGAGGCGCCAACAATAGCGTGGCTGAGGGAACGATACCCAATCTAAGCTATTCCAGTAATGAAGTCTTTAAACAAATCAGCCCTCAAATAAGCACTCGTCATTTAAATCAGCCTTCAATTGTAAATGGTTACGCTGTTTTTGCAGGTAATGCGGTACACGAAGTTTGGGATATCGAGAATCCTTATAAGCCGGTTCGTAAAGCCACGATGACGAGCCCTTATCGAGATGGTGAAGCTGAGTCCCATCAAGTGACCTACGGCCGTCAGGGTAATCGTTATTACATGGCAACCACATCGGGTCGCGGTATCGATATTTGGGATATGACAAATACTACCTCTCCGACCAAAGCTGCTTCCTTGATTTTGCCGTGTATTGATTACGGCGACGTATCGAACGGCGTTTGGGGCTTAACATGGCAGGGTAACTACTTGTATGTTGGGGCGACGACAAGAGGTGTCTATATTGTCGATGTTACCGACCCAACGCGGCCAGAACATGTTGAAACGATGTCTCGAAACAAGTTGGGAGGTGTAGTAGCTGGGCCACTTTTCGCCATGGGTAATGTGCTGGTAGTGACCACGCCAAAAGGTTATGCAGGCGTTGCGACAGTTGATATTTCAAGGCCTAGTTCACCGTTTCTACTTGATTCTGTAGAGCTGGACGAAAGTAGTTATATCGGTGGCTTCTACGGCACCGAAGCCATGTTGATCAGGTCTTTTCGTCGTTACGAAGTGTTGTCTAACCCAAGTAACATTCGACAGGTCAGTAAACAGAGTATGCCGAGTAGTGAATACATGAGTTTTTCGGATGATCACCTTTACCTGGGGGGGCTTCGTGGAGGAACCCAAGGTGTTTACAAATATGATATATCCGATGAAGACAGTGTTAGATTGGTCGGTCGTTTCAAAGGGCGTGACTCCGACTGGGACGACCAGTTCTCAATGCCCGCGGGAAATTTACTACTTGTTGCCGATGACCAGCGTGTTAACAGCAAATATGTAGGGGGCTTGATTGCAGTACATGATCGTAATCCAGATGTGAAAGGTCCATCTGTCAAAGCTGTAATGCCAGCGAATAGTACAAGAAACTTCGCCCCAACGTCAGCGATCGGCTTATCTCTATCTGAATGGCCTGAGTTAGCGTCTATCAATGAAAATTCTTTTATCGTTAGGCCTGTTGGTGGTTGCGCAGTTGAAGGAAGCTGGGGTAATACCTATACAACGGTTAGCTTTGCACCGACTGAACCATTGGCGTCAGGTACTGAGTATGAAGTCGTGTTGCCGCAAGGTGGTATCACAGACGTAGTCGGCAATGGAATAGGGGCGTTTCGTTCAACGTTTACAACATCAGGGTCTTTTGATGACAGTATTGAGCAGAACTGTGATGACGACAACGGCGGAAATGATGGCGAACGCGATGAGGTCAGTCTTGTTAATGACCGTTTGGTCGGTGGCGCTGGCTCGCCTCTAGAAGGTTTCACGCTTTATGTCTTTGATAACGACTTGGGCTCAAATGGTAGCAATTGCAATGGCGGCTGCGCAGGAGCATGGCCTCCGGTATTAGTGAGCGATTCAGGCGCTTCAGGTGCACCCGGTTTATCGACTATTACGCGAGATGATAGCACGAAGCAAGCGGCTTACAATGGCAGGCCTTTATATTTTTATATTGAAGACAGCCAAGTCGGAGACACCAAAGGACAGGGCGTTAACGGCACTTGGTGGCTTGGAAATGTCGACGACGGTGGCACAGATTCGAAGATTCCACGACCCTTGTATGTCTACAGCTTCGGTGGTCTGGAAGATATGTCTACCGGTAATGCGGCCGACTTAGTCAGCGAGCTTGGTTATTCAGGTTTGGCTGTTGAAGCTAGAGGTAACTCAGAACTTAATCGACTCAATCAGTATTATGCTTTGAGCGACGAAAAAGGCGATGATTTTAACGTTGAAGCCGCCTTTATTCATCATCGTTTTGACGATCATGGTTTATCTGATAATGCCCATCGTGCTGCAATTGATCGTATGGCTGGTCGAGACGGGAAATTATGGATTTGGTTTAGTGATGACGACAATGACGTCTCTGCTTCGCAAACAGAAAACTTTGTTAGAGGTATTCTGGATTACGCGGTATTAAAAGGCGTGAAGCTAGTTTTATACCCCCATTTCAATAATGACTATGAGACAGCTACCGAGGCACTTAGCCTGGTTGAAAAGATTGATCACCCGTCTTTTGGACTCGCCGTTAACTTAACGCACGAGCTGATCGCTGGTGAAGGTAATGCGTTAGCCCAGACATTTGAACGTGTCAAAGACCGAATATTATCAGTGACGATATCGGGCGCTAACAATAGGGTTGATCATAGTAGTAGCTCATCAAAAAATGAGACTACGATTATGTCTCTAGATGAGAGTGAATATGACTTAAGGCCGTATATGCGACTCATTCGAGACTCAGGGTTTGAAGGCCCCGTAGGGTTCCTCAATTTCCATATGTCAAACCCATCAGATTATTTGGAACGTACCATTGATCGCTGGAATGAACTGGCATTAGAAGTGGGTCTGTATAAGAGCAATGGCAACTCTGGTGAACACGAAGGCAATGAAGTGGCTTTGGTGAACGGTCATCTTGTGGGTGGCGCTGCTGCAGCGAAACCGGGTTATGCCTTATACGTCTTTGATGACGACCTAAATGAAAACGGCAGTACCTGTAATATTGGGTGTGCAGATGTGTGGTCACCTCTATTGCTAACGGATTCTGCCGCGACAGGAATGTCAAGCTTATCCTCAATTACCCGTGGGGATGGTAACGAACAGGTCACTTATAAGGGACGGCCTCTGTATTTTTACGCCTTTGATAATGTACCCGGAGATGAAACTGGAAAAGGTTTTCAAAACGTTTGGTGGCTAGCGGAACTTGATGATGGATCAACCGGTGGTTCTAACGGCGGATCGAACGGCGGTTCTAATGGTGGTTCTAACGGTGGATCGAACGGAGGATCAAATGGCGGTGGCAATAACGATGAAGAAGACGAAGTCACTGTGGTTAATGACCGACTCGTAGGTGGTGAAGGAGCAGCAAAACCAGGTTATGCCTTGTACTTTTTTGATGATGATCTAAACCAAAGTGGCAGTGCCTGTAATATTGGTTGTGCAGATGTGTGGTCACCTTTGTTAGTGGCTGACTCAGCCGCGTCAGGTGTGACGGGCTTATCTTCGATCATCCGAGAAGATGGCAATATGCAAGCCACTTACCTAGGGCGACCCTTGTACTTTTATGCCTTTGATAACGCGCCTGGAGAGGGTAATGGCGATAGTTTCCAAAATGTATGGTGGCTAGCGCAGTATGATAGTGGTTCAAACGGCGGCTCTAATGGCGGTGGTGATAGCGAAGGCGATGAAGTAGCCGTTGCCAATAGTTTGCTTGTTGGCGGTGCGGATTCAGCACTCCCTGGGTATTCTCTTTATGTTTTTGATGACGACGTGAATAAAAACGGAAGTACGTGTAACAGTGGTTGTATGGATGTTTGGCCGCCTGTATTGGTTGACGATTCACAGGCGTCCGGTGTGTCTGGTTTGTCTACAATCACCCGAGACGACGGTGATTTACAAGCCACTTACAATGGTCGACCTTTGTATTTCTTCGCTTTTGATAATGCGCCGGGTGATGATGGTAGTCATGGATTTCAGGGTGCATGGTGGTTGGCAGACTATGAAGGTGATAGCAATGGTGGAAGTAATAACGGTGGTGACAACGGCGGCGGTAATAATGGCGGTGGCGACAGTGGAGCGGTTTCTGGTTTAGGCCCGGTTGAATTCGGGCAAGCGCTCACGGTGTCTATTGCTGACGCTGACGACGATGCCTATATTTATAAGTGGAGTATGGGAGATAGTACTGAGCAAACTGGATCGACGCTCGCTTACCATTACAGTGAGGCGGGTCGCTATACGGTGACAGTGCAAACCTTCGCGAGAAGTAATCCTACTCAGCCAATAGAATCTGAATCCTTTCTCCAAGTTGTTTATGAAACGCCGAATCAGTCGGCAGCAACAGCGAGTTCTCCAATGGTTTTGGATCAACTAAATCAAACGGTTTGGGCGGTCAACCCTGACAGTAATACGGTATCGGTTGTCGATACAGTAAGCCTAACAAAGCTGAAAGAGATTCAAGTGGGTGAAAAACCAAGCGGTCTTGCACTTACGAGCACTGGCGAAGTTTGGGTGGTGAATCAAGATTCAGCGAGTATCAGTGTGATTGATTCGGTCGATGGGGTAGTAGTGCATACGGTTGAATTGCCCTTAGGCTCTGCGCCTTACGATATTCTCGTCGAGCCCGAAAGTAATCGCGCATTTGTGACCTTACAGGACACAGGTGAAGTGCTTGAATTAAACCTTACCCAGCGGAGCATTACACAGAGATTAACCTTACCATCAGGCGTGGACGGCGTGGCTGCAAAAGTACGCGGCTTAGCGCTTAATGGTGATCGTACTCGCTTGTTTGTGGCGCGTTTAGTCTCTCCTCAAAGTCATGGAGAGGTGTTTGAAATTGATGCCACGAGTCTTTCTCTGGTGGCCACTATAGAACTGGCTAATAACCCAGGTCCGGATGCATCGGATAAAGCACGCGGTGTGCCGAATTATCTGACTTCTTTAGCGATCAATCCTCAAGGAAGCCAGCTTTGGATTCCATCAAAACAGGATAACCTGTCTCGGGGTGAATTCAGAGATGGCAACCCGTTGAACCACGATATGACGGTGCGGGGCATTGCATCAAAAATTGATTTGTCGACGGGTCTTGAATTACTAGATAAACGCATTGATTTTGATGATCAAGACCGCGCCCAACACATTACATTTAATGGCTATGGGGATATGGCGTTTGTTTCGATATCGGGTAACAACCATATTTCGGTTAGAGATACAGCTTCAGGTTCTGAAATAGCGCAAGTTAAAGTGGGTAAAACCCCCATCGCGACTTTACTCGATGATAAAGGACGGTTGTACAGTCTGAACTTTATGTCTCGTTCCCTGACCGTTATTGATGTGAGTAATTTGAGCATAGGTGAAGAGCTGGAAAGTTCGAGTCAGCTAGCAGAAATTGATCTTGTAGAAACTGAAATGCTATCCATTGAGGTCTTACTGGGTAAGCAGATTTTTAACGACTCATCATCGAAAAAACTTAATTCAGAAGGTTACATGGCGTGCGCTTCTTGTCACTTAGATGGCGGGTCAGACGGACGTGTTTGGGACATTACCCATTCAGGTGAAGGGCTTCGAAATACCATCGATCTGCGTGGTCATGGTGAAGGTCAGGGTCGTCTTCATTGGTCAGCAAATTTTGATGAAGTTCAAGATTTCGAAAATCAAATACGTACGCTCAGTGCGGGCTTAGGTTTGATGACCGACGTCGACTTTGCTGAAACTCAGGATACCCTGGGTACGCCCAAAAAAGGTAAAAGCCTAGAGCTGGATGCGTTAGCTGCTTATGTTGAATCGCTCACCCTGGTTGGCGACAGTCCTTACCGGTCGGATAGGGCGAACTATACGGCGTCAGCACAAAACGGAGAAGCGATCTTCCGTCAACAAAATTGTCAAGGCTGCCACTCGGGTATCGAATTTACCGACAGTGAATCTGGTGAAATGCATGATGTTGGTACCTTAACGGCCGCATCCGGAATGCGCTTAGGTGGGGCATTAACAGCGCTTGATACACCGAGCTTATTAGGTCTTTGGCGTACAGCACCTTATTTACATGATGGTTCTGCGCCAACACTCGACGCTGTGTTCAGTAAAGGGATGCATCAAGCAGATACAAGTACACTCAGTAATACCGAACTAAATGATTTGGTGAGCTATCTTGGTCAGCTGGATGATTATTCAGAAAATGCGGCTTGTATTAGCGATACTAATACGGATGTCAGCTGGACTAACCAACGTTTAGTAGGCGGAACTCAGTCAGCGCGTCCGGGTTACAGTCTCTACGTCTTCGATAGCGATCTGGGCACTGGAGGAAGTGCCTGCTATGAAAACTGTGTAGACGTTTGGCCACCTGTGTTAGTCAATGATGATGCCTTAAGCGGCTCAGATAACTTGTCATTTATCACTCGAACAGATGGTAGCAAGCAAGTGACGCATAACGGCCGACCTCTTTATACATTTGTGTTTGATACTAGCCCTGATGATATCAATGGCCAGGCTAGAAATGAAAAGTGGTGGCTAATCGAAGGTGAAGGCAATAGTTGTGCTGGAGGATCAAACGGTGGTTCTAACGGAGGGTCGGATGGAGGATCAAACGGTGGTTCTAATGGCGGAACGAACGGTGGATCTAATGGCGGATCTAACGGTGGCGGCAATGAGGTCGATGAAGTTAGTCAGGTTAACGGTAAGCTCGTCGCCGGTGCTGGCTCATCCAAACCAGGTTACACCCTATATGTGTTTGATGATGACCTAAACCAAAGCAGTAGTACCTGTATTTCTGGATGCGCAGACGTATGGCCGCCTTTATTGGTAGGAGACTCAAGTGCTTCGGGTATCGATGGCTTAGCTACGATTATCCGTGACAATGGTGATGCTCAAGTAACTTACCTTGGGCGCCCTTTGTACTTGTACCTCTTTGATAGCGTCCCAGGTGGAACTGCCGGAGAAGGTTTCCAAAATGTCTGGTGGTCAGCTCAGATAGATAGCGGCAATAATGGCAATCAGCCACCGCAGTTTAGTACTGATACTATTAGCCTTCCAGAAGTTGAAATGGGCTCTACTTACAATGGCTCGATCGAAAGTTTAGCGACTGACCCAGATGGAGACACTTTAACGTTTACTAAACTTTCAGGTCCTGAGTGGCTGACCCTTACTAGTAATGGTGTACTAACAGGCACACCTGGCGCGAGTGATGTTGGTGATAATCAGTTCAATGTTCGAGTAGGTGACGGAAGCGGTGAGTACGATCACGCAACGCTAAATATCACGGTAGCCGGTAACGTATCAACAGCCGGTGAGCTCAAGATAATTAACTTTTCTGTTCGCTCTGGCGATGCGGCGCTGATCGTATTTCCGAATGGTAAAACCATGATGTCGGATGCTGGAACCTATGATCGGAATGAAGAAAGGGTTTACCCCTTCTTACAGCGTCACGGTGTGACTCATATTGACTACTTTATGCTTTCTCACCCTCATGGAGATCATCAGGGGGGGATTGAGTATCTAGAAGAAAGAGGTTTGATCGACGAAGATACGGTAATGTGGGACTGGAACTCTTTCGAATATGAAGATCAGTTTGAGTTGGAGGGCACGCAAATGTTCATCTATAACGCCCGTGATACAGATTTTCTCGGCTCAGACACTAACGAGAATAGTGTTTCTTTTAGAATGGAATATAACGGCTTTGTTTACTCCTCAACCGGAGATGAAGGAAGAAAGTCGATGCGACGCTTTATGAATGATCATCCTGATCTAGTGGAAGCGCACGTCCGAAATACCGCTCATCACCTATGGGGGCCTGTTGATCAAGACTTCTTGGTTGCCACAAACCCCTATCTGTTCATCATATCCAGTGTGAGTGATGTACGTGACGAAAATGCCTTTGATGATTTCCTGGATGCTATCGACACCTTAGAAAATACGGGGGGACGTTATCAAGAGTACGCCATTACCGAAGAAAAGGGCAACATTGTTACCCGTGCAAGAAGTGGTGATGATTGGAGCTACGATTTCTGCGCAGATTGGTCTACCTGTACGGTGCCCGGCTTGCTTGACGGCGGCAGTAATGGTGGAAGTAATGGCGGAAGCAACGGCGGAAGCGATGGTGGAAGCAATAGCGGAAGCAATAGTGGAAACAATGGTGGTGGAAACACGGCCGGCGTCAGCTCTGCCAGTGGAGAAAATACTTCTTCAGGAGAAGGTGCAGCCCAAGCCTTTGATGGAAATATCAACACTAAATGGCTTACCTTTGATAACGCTGGTTGGATTCAATATGACTTTGGCCAGGCTAAGGTGGTGAATAGTTATAGCCTTACATCGGCAAATGATAAGTCTAAACGTGACCCTCGCAGATGGCGGGTACTTGGGTCTAATGACGGTGTTAACTGGACCACTCTGGACACGCGTTCAGGGATAAGCTTTTCATCACGCTTCCAGAAGAAGGTATATAGCTTTAATAACAGCACGGCCTATAGAATCTATCGTTTGGATATTTCAGCTAACAAGGATAGTTCAACAGACTTACTTCAAATTGCTGAAGTAGAATTCATCGAAGGTAGCGGTAACGGAGGATCAGATGGCGGTTCAAACGGCGGAAGCAATGGTGGTTCAAACAGTGGCGATAGCGGTGGTGGTCCTGGTGGGGACAATGCAACTCGTACCAATAGTCTGCAAAGTGGGCAAGAGCTTAAGCGCGACGACTATATACAATCTCAGGATGGTCGGTATCGATTGTACTTGCAGGGGGATGGCAATGTAGTGCTTCGTGACACCCAGGCCAATCGTGCAGTATGGGCGACAGGTACCAATGGCGATGGCGGAAGAACGCTAGAAATGCAGGGTGACGGTAATCTCGTACTGTATAAACGTTCAGGGCGTGCTGTCTGGAAAACTAGTACAAAGGACTCGGGTGCGTCACGCCTGGTGCTGAACAATGGTGGATCGTTAGCGCTGTATGCGGGTGACCGTGCCGTGTGGGCTAAGAATGGAGATGGTAACACTGGTAATTAGTCGTACTGTGTCTAGCAGGGTTTACTTTACAGGTGAGGCACGGCGTATTCGATCTGGTACCTACCTTGACGGTTTGTAATTGCTAGGAGACAAGCTATAAAGGCCGCCCATTAGCGGCCTATTAACCTATAGTTGTCGTTGCGTCTTTTGCACCTTAGAAGGTTCAGCTGATAACTACTTATATTGAACAAAACCCGCTTAAAGGATCAATGGAAATGGTAGCCACAAATAATATTTTACTAGTGTTTATACTGGGATGCGTGTTGCTTGGAATCGGCTTGTTACGACATATGGAAAGACAATCTATTCGACCCTGCAAGTTAACCCGCTTTGATAAACTAGATGACACTAATGGCCGAGTTGAGAAAAAATAAAGGCAAAAAAAGAGTTTCGTTTGGCACAGTAAATTTAATGGAAAAATAGAAGCTCCAAGTAAGTTTCAAAAATAGCGATATGTTATGGGACATAAGGTTAACTGCTATTTGCGACTTAAGATTGTTCGTTTCAGTGGTCAGTACTGCCACAAATACACTTCTTAGCGACCTCATATTATTCAGAATAATTTAGCCAGTTTGAAATTCGTGATAACTGAAGAAAGTGAGTGTGAGTTCAACCGATCAACGTAAGACATGCTTGAAACCTTTCAGCGGGAGTTTCATATACTCTTGTTTTTCTATATTTGAGTTAATGACATACATATATAATTTACTCCCTAGTAAAATTAGTTGAAAGTGGATGTTTCTGATTCAGGAAACTCGAGGTAAATCGTTGCCTGAATGGGTGTGAAGTGGGCTTTAGCGTAATTTATATAATTCAGTATATATGGTTTTATTATTCAACTTGAAATCCAAGAAGGCCATATTATCGCCACTTTAAATCACCTGCTGACGCTTGAAACGCGGCCTAATGTAAACTCTTGTGAAGCTGTTTGACTTCACGTCCTCTATCTTTTAAAGTTCTAGTCAGCTAGAAAGAAAGTCTTTTGTTTATATTTTATGTTCGCCGTATTATTCGTAATTCCTCGTCCTGAAGTATCAAAGTTTTAGTCTGTTTTTACGCTATTCAAGCCTCTTGTAGGCAAACTTATTTTTTAAATATTTCAGGATGTTATTATGTCTAATACAGTAAAAGGAACAGTTAAGTTCTTCAACGAAGCAAAAGGTTTTGGTTTTATCGAGCAAGAAAATGG
>Ga0105350_10001474_pt1 | contig 14954 bp, 6 predicted proteins | sample EN1Hudsemesocosm_FD_83506 | JGI IMG/M metagenome (GOLD analysis project Ga0105350, IMG submission 83506) | Methane-oxidizing microbial communities from mesocosms in the Hudson Canyon - EN1E Hudson Canyon | ecosystem: Environmental > Aquatic > Marine > Cold seeps | place: Hudson Canyon... | reverse complement strand
TTGGTGTTGTCTGTCATAATTTGAATAACCTAATGAATGAGCATCATACTACGGAGCGCGGATTCTAACAGTTGTTGCAGAACTCGCCAAATTCTCTTTGTAACAGAACTTGATATTTTTACAATTTATTGCTGAATAACTGCTAATTTAGGTGTACAGGGCCGTGAAAGCATTAAATTTCATCATGAAGCCCTTCATCACAAGGCTAAAATTATAATATAGACTATTGATAGCTAGAAATTAACCCTTGTTAATTAGCCACTCAACTAGTTTACCTTTGAGTGTTTCAGGTTCAATGGGTTTGCTGATGTAGTCATCCATTCCAGATGCTAGACATTTTTCTTCATCACCCTTCATTGCGTTTGCTGTCATCGCAATAATGGGGGTAGATTTCGCCGCTTCTCCTGCTTTTCCCTGTCTGATGGCCTCTGTTGCTTCGTATCCGTCCATTTCGGGCATTTGACAGTCCATAAAAATAATATCGTAAGCTTGATCATCATCGTTCAAAATCTTAAGTGCATCTAAGCCGTTAGTGGCGATGTCGCAACTTAGATCTAGTGCAGCAAGAAGACCTTGAACAATCAATTGGTTTATTTGAATATCTTCAACTAACAAAATTCGAGTGCTTGTAGGCCAGTTAATATTAGTAGCGTCTTCAGAGGGGTGATCACTTGTCAGTTCGTTTTTAGTTTGTTGGCTTGTATGATCTTCAATAGAAGGGCTTGAAACGAATGACAGCACATCCCGTAAACTTGAGTCTGTTAGTGGTTTGAAAGTGTAAGCTTGGAAACCACATGATTCATAGAAGTCTCTATTATGTGGGGTGGCTAAAGGAACCATCGCGATCAATTTGAACCGATCAAAATTAGTATTTTTACGTATTTGAGTAGCGAGCTCTAAGCCATTCATTTTGGGTAGTTGCATATCAATGAAAATGATATTTTCTTGCTCTGAAAAGGTTGTTGTTTCTAATAAGAAAAGTGCTTCGGAGCCTAATGATGCTTCTTGAGTATGTGCGCCTAATCGTATTAATTGTGAAGATAGAACCTGCCTACTTGCTTTATTATGATCGACGATAATAATGTTGGATTCTTTTAAATTAAGGTGTAAAGGGCTAGGTATTTCTGTTTCACAGGGAAGTAACTTAACTGTGAATTTAAAGCTACTACCTTTTCCTGCTTCACTTTTGGCATGAAGATCGCCTCCCATTTGCTGACATAGTCGTTTTGCAATAGCAAGGCCCAGGCCAGTACCTCCGTATTTACGGGTAGTTGAGGCGTCAACTTGTGTAAAAGATTCAAATATTTTATTGAGCTTATCTTGTTGAATACCTATACCTGTATCTTGTACTTCACATAAAAGGTTGAGTGAGTCATCAAAGTCTTCATAAAGGCTGGCTGTGATGCTTATTACTCCACTTTGGGTGAATTTAATGACGTTACTCACTAGGTTGGTCAGTACTTGACGAATTCGACTGGGGTCAGCCTTTACCGTTGTATGTTCAATTTGAGTTGTATCTAAAATTAATTCCACGCCTTTATCTTGCGCTTGCTTGCCAAAGGTTTCCGTTAGAGTACCCAGCATATTAGATAAGTCGAAATCAATGTCTTCAAAGTCCATTTTTCCTGATTCAATTTTAGAGAAATCTAGTATGTCATTAATTAAGGTAAGTAAAGATTCTGCACTTGATTTAGCCAGAGAGGTCTTATGGATTTGATCAGCAGTCAGCTCGGTGTCCATTAACAAGGTAAGCATACCTAGTACACCATTCATAGGGGTTCTGATTTCATGGCTCATACTTGCTAGAAATTCAGATTTTATCTTAAGTGCTTGTTCAGCAACGCGTTTTTCATCTTCTAGCGCAATTTGTTTAAATTCTAAATTGTTTGCGAATTCTGCAAGCTGAATTTCATAGTTTTTTGCTTCGGTTATGTCTTCAATACAAATGAAAAAACCTTGAACAATCTCCTGCTCATTAATATCGGGCAAATAACTGGCTTTTAGGTGCTTGGTAGGCTGATTATCAATTAATAGTTCTTTTTCAAATAATACCGGTTTGCCAGATAATACTTTATCTATATAAGGGGCGATTTCTTGATAGAGGGATTTGCCAAAAATGTCAGCCATGTGGCGCCCAATGTAATTTTTCGTTGGTTGTTGGAACCAGTCTATATAGCGATTGTTTACGAATTGATAGTGCCTTTGTGCGTCAACATAGGCGAGAAGCATTGGCGATGCTTCAGTAATACCTTCAATATACCTTTTGGCTTTGGTGAGTTCTGAATCTCTAAGTAACTTGGCTTTAACAAGTTTATTATAGTTTGTTGCCAATATGCCTAGCTCATCATCGCCGAACCCTTTTTTATCCGATGGAAGAATAATCTGATCAGGTTGGTTGATTGTAGAATTTATATTGCTTAAAGGTTTCAGTAACACCCTTAGCTGTACCAGATAAAGCGTAAACAGCATAACTAAAATGCCGCAACCAAAAAGCAAAACAAGTTTGATCAAATCTGAAGATGCTTGGTTTAGTGCTTCGGATTCATTATGGGCGATAAAAACATAATATTTTCGTAGACGGTTCACACTTGGGTTGATCATATGAACAGGTGTCAAATTGTAGAAAATATCATTATGAATTAAATATTGCTTATCACCATTTGTGTGTTTTATAAGTTGTGAGAAAAACTTGTAATCAATGGGGTTAAGACCTTTTTTTGCACTCAAACCAATATTTTGGTGGTGATTGTCTGCAGCAATAATGTTTCCAAATTGTTCAATGACGACTAGGCGTAATATATTATTACGCGCGGCGAGTGAACCTACAACTCTAAACAGGTTGGCGGGTTTTGCGTCGGTTTCTGTTGCAATTACGAGTGAGTCAGAAACATTCTTAGTGATTACCTGGAATTGACTAATAAGTGTTTTATTTGCCTGGTAGTTATATACCGTTACTAAAGTAATCAGTAGCAATAAACCCACTCCCATAATTGGTAGAGTGAGCTTTAATGTCAGGGATGAATTAATTTTTTTAACCCATAGCATTATTTATGGATGCCTAATGAATTCATGAGTATTAAAGTGCTCCTCTGTAGACAAGGTTTGGGAAATTTTTACAATTTGTATCAATCGCATCGATGCCTACGAGTGTTTTGCAAACCTCAATAACAGATTGTTGTAACTTGTCAGGAGATTGAAAAATTTCTTTTTGGCCTTCAAGGTTTACTATTTTAAGGTCGGATAACACATCTGCAAAATCTTTTGTTGAAATGCCTTCTCTTTGAGCCATGATGTTTAAGGCATCTTCAGGGTTGTGTTGGTAATGTTCTAATGCCATTTGCCAGACTTTGTGAAGTTTAGGTACAAAGCCTGGGTTTTCCGCTAATGCTTTTTTGGATATGGAAATGGTATCGATTATTTCTTTTGGTATTTCTACGCTACTAAAAACTATGTGGAATTCATCTTGTTTAAGGATGTTTATTGAAACCGGAGGATAGCTGATAAATGCATCGATTGTTTTATTTTGCATGAGGCTTTCGCCATTCATTTGTTCAACATTGACGATATTCACATCATTCAAGCTTAAACCTGCTTTCGCTAAAGCTCTTTGTAGTAAAAATATACCTAAAGATGAAACTTCACAGCCAATTTTTTTACCTTTAAGTTCAGATATATTTGAAAATTCTTTGCGGGTGATGATGACATCACCACCATTTGAATAATCAGGCACCATTACAATTTCAAGTGGCTCATTTCCAAGCGTCTGTGCTTGAACTGCCTCAATTACTGTACTAGCCAAACCATCGGTGTAACCATTTACATATGAGCGTTGAGCATCGGAAAGAGAGCCTAGTTGTACTAATTTTGCATTTAGACCGACTTCTATGAAAAAACCTTTCTGTTCGGCTAAGAAAAGAAACTCATAGCCAGGCCAAGGATTTATTGCAATTTCTACAGGGGGTGTTTCTTTCTTACCGCACGCACATAAGAGGAAGGTGATGAAAATAAGACCTAATAGTGAGAAGGGCTTCATGTAGGGCTCTCTTTTTAGATGCTCGCTAAATTTAAGATGGTGAATGTTTTAATTTTTATTAAAATTGTAGTGTAGAAATGAGATAAAGCACGTAATGATGACTGTTTTAAGCTATTTAAGACTAATTATTTATATTTCCATTAGCATACTCTCGGTCAACCAAATAATAGGTGTTGAAAAGAAATACGCTTGATATTTTCTGTGTTGATCTTGTTGTTGATTGAATGCTGTAATATTGTTTTTAATCAGAAAATATAAAGGTGAGAGAAGAATCCAGAAACTTACCTGAAAATTTAGTGAAATGAGCTAATTTAATGGAGATTTTATGAAATTATACGGCGTGGGTAAGTCTAGATCATTCAGAACTATTTGGGCTGCTGAAGAAGCTGGCGTAGTTTATGAATATGTGGAAGTTGAGTTTGGTGGAACGGGTGACAATGGATCTGGCGGAAGTACTTATCGTCAACTGAATTATCAAGGTAAAGTGCCTACGATGATCGATGGCGAGCTAGTACTGACAGAAAGTGCTGCGATCGTTAATTACATCGCAACAAAAAATACGGCTTTAAATTTAATTCCTCAAGAGGGGAGTATTGAACGAGCTTTGTATGACCAGCTTGCCTTTTTTGTTCTTACTGACCTTGAACAGCCTTTGTGGACAAATGGAAAGCATCGATTTGCCATTCCTGAAAAATGGCGTGTTCCTCAAGTATTGGAAACAACGCATTGGGAATTTGAAAAATCGCAAAAAGCATTAAAGAACCTGATTGGGACAGAACCTGAATTTGCAATGGGTGATCGCTTTACTATGGCTGATGTTCTAGTGGCACACACGCTTATTTGGGCTGAGAATTTTAAATTTGAGCTTTATGACGGCTTCCGCGATTATAAAAATCGGATGATAGATAGGGCCGCTTGTCAGGCTGCATTAGCAAAACTTACATAGCTCCTCGCACTAAAGTTGTGTTGATTTTGGCATTGTAGAGAGTGCGTGAGGTGTGTAAGTTAAGTTTTATCGCTTAAATCAGCATAAAAACTGTGAGAGAGGCCTTTTATGCTGATCACTTGTTTATAAGGTCACTTAGAAATGAGTCTCCGATTGCCATTCTCTATATTTATACTGAATACCCCTTGCTCTTCGGTATCTGTGGCCAAGAGCGAATGGGTCGTTTTATTAAAACTAATGCCTGATAGCTTTTTGAAGCTTGGGCCAGAACCTACGGCCTGGTTTGATAAAACAGTACGATTACCATTTTCCAAATTGATAGAGACGATTGAATTTAGTTTCTCATCCGCAATATAAGCTGTATTTTCAGTAACGTCTAAATCAATTGCGACAGGTTTTAGTAAGCTAACACCTGATCCTTTCGTAAGTGATGATAAAACTTTAGAAGTATTGTTACTTGTATCCCAAACAACGACAGCTTTTAGAGCGCTGTCTACGACATATACACGTTTATTTATGTCATCAAATACAGTATCTAATGGCTTTGATAACTTAATGTTTCTGTTGTTAGTTAAATATTTTCTAGCAGCAATGGTTGTGGTGTGGTTAACAAGCTTAACAGCTTGAACGCGGTCAAGATAAATATCGCTCACTAATATTCTATTATTATCGTCATCATAGCTAATTCCGTTTGGTAGTTTGAATTCAGCAGCACCTTCTATCGGGCTAGGGTTAATCAAGCTACGATTACCTGTCATCAAATCTACTTCTAATATGCTGGCTTGTTCACGCATACTTACCCATGCTTTACTGAAGTCGGAGTTCAACGCAATGCCAATAGGGCTATTCATGCGAGGGCCGGAACCAACTTCTACGATGTTATCGGAACCTGCGGTTGATATGATATGGCGGTTACCCGTGGCTAAGTCGATCGAAACTAGGGCTTCTAAGGTACTATCGAGGACTAAAGCTGTTTCACTACCTGTATGTCTAAGTGATTTAGGGTTAGGTAGGGTGGGGCCATTACCATGGCGGTTACTGATAAACAGCTCTCGTTTACCAGTATCTAACGCGACTGAAAAAATAACATTGAGCTCGGTATCGGATACGAGTAAACGTTCACTCTGAACGTCCATGGCCACTTGGTTGAAATATTTAAATGGCGCGCCGTGTGAATCTTCAGTGCCAGAAAGTATGGATCGTGAGCCTGTGTTACTGTCAATTTCGATGATACGTTGTGTGTCTTCGTCGAGTAGCCATAACTTCTCTGAGTAAGCAGTTATATCTTTAATGTATGAAAATACGATTTCTCTATCTTGTTCTTCAAATATAAGGTTGGTTTTATCGCCAGTTTTGATATCTATTGAAAGAATACGGTTGGCAGTACCATCTGCACAAAATAAGCGGTTATTGTGAAAGACGATAGCGGAAGGAGTGATGAATTCAGGACCATTTTTAGTATTGTCAGATATGATCGGCCAATCATTCGATGCAAGTCCGCCCTCTAGGTCATAGGCTTTAATAGTGCCACCCGTTTCAGAATCTTCTGGTGCAAATAATACATATAAGATTCGTTTGTTTTGGTCGATAGTAATATCAATGACATTATTTAAACCAGCTGCAAGTACTTTGATATTATTTGTAACATCTCGGGAAAGGATACCTTGCGTAATCGGTTGTGTTTCTCGTAAATCAAGAATGATTTCATTATTTCCGATGATATCAAAAACACTTCTATGCGGTCGGAGTAAGCCAGACTCGTCACTATTTGCTGTGATTTGATAGAGGGACGGGGAGGTTAGGTTACTTGAGTAATTAGACTGTTGAAGCGCATCGTTAATAAGAAGGTTGTCGCTATTTTCATCAATAACAATGGTACTTGGTGCAGTAAACATGGTGTTTAATCGAGTAAATGTTAGGTCATATAGTTTGTTGGACTTGTTGCCAGCCTGGTCCTCCGATTCTATTTCCAGCTGGCTTATTTTACTGTGTAAAGGCAGGTTAATAGACCAGTTCTCATAACCATCTTCGCTTTCAGTTTCAAATCCATTCACTGTAATAGTGGTGATGGCGCTTCTATCGTCTGAGCTTGAGCCTGTGATATGAATTGATGAATTTGTGGTTGTTCGGCTAAATAATGGTGATTTAAGTGTTGATTCTGGTGCGTTTGTATCGGGAATGCTTGCAGCGCTACTATCATCGCTACCAGTTTCGTTAGTATTACCTTCAACGCTAATATCAGTGTCGCTACTACCGCCACCACAAGCGCTTAAGCTTATGACGATAAGTAATAGGTACAAACTGTAGGTTTTTTTGTCGCGTAAAGTCTTGAGAAAATTTGTCATAAATATATTCTTAATCTGTCAGCGGCACCAAGCATATGTCGCTTGATGCCTATCCATTTAGTTAACTTAAGAGGGGGTGACTACTGAATAATAGTTTCCAAACTCCAGGAGTTGAGTGTTCCCGTATTAGAAAGTGTTGCAGCATCTTGTACTTCTAAGGACCATAAACCCTGACTAGACTCCCCATTAAATGCATTAAGCGCATTGTGTGGAATTAACGTTCCGCTAATCCCTGGTGATGCGTTACACACATTTTCTACAGCGCTAGTGCCTTCATCATCGAAGGTGGCGTTGACATCATCATTTGCGCAGCCAAAGTCAAAAAAGCTACCGGTGGTTCCCGGTCTATCCATGATAACTACTGATGTGTTGTTTGGGCTGGTTAGTGTGATGATAAGATCGCCCGGGCGGCCATGTGGCAGGTCGATAAACACATTCAAGTCTGCGATTTGTCTGTCGTCATCAATATTCATGCTTGTTACCGCAGATCCTGAGCTAACTGACATGCCAGGGCTGGCACTAAATGTTTTGCTGATAGGAATTAAGGTAACCGTTCTTGTTAGTGTTGTTGCTGCATTTCCAGCATTATCTGAAACGTTGTATGTAACAGTATATGTGCCGGCAATATTTGTATTTACACTGCTTGAATCAATTACAATACTGGGCGTGATATTTCCATCTGAGTTATCCAGTGCTTCTGCACCCAGCTCAACATAAGCGTGACCTACGATAATAGATTGAGGATTATCGCCCAGTAAAGTGAGGATTGGTGGTGTTGTATCTGGAAGAGGTAAAACAGTAAATGTTCTGAACTCGGTTACACTGTTGCTTGCGCTGTCCGAAACTGTGTATGAGATGCTATAGCTGCCAATTGCATTAGTATTGATGGCACTAGTATCGATTAAGATATTGTCTGAGATATCACCATCTAAATTATCACTTGCTGTCGCACCTTGCTCAACATAAGTATTACCTACAATAATTTCTTGTGGGTTATCACCTAATATAGTGATGTTTGGTGGGGTTGTATCAGGCGCTGCGGTAATTATTATGGTACGAATGACGGTTAACGCAGTATTACCTGCTTGGTCGGAAACGTTGTAAGTGATTGGGTAGCTTCCAACGATGGTTGGGTTTACAGCGCTAATATCAACCGCTACGAGACCAGTGATGATGCCATCTATGTTATCTGTTGCAGTATAGCCAGGTTCGTTATACGCCGTACCTTGTACAACTTCCATAGGGTTATCGCCTATAAGGGCGATAACAGGTGGGGTGGTATCCTGTACATCGGAAACATTGACTATACGTGTAACAGTTGTCGCGTTATTTGCATTATCTGAAACGTTGTATGTGACCGAATAGCTACCTATAACGCTGGGGTCTACCGCACTGGCATTTACGACTACGTTGTTGGTTAGATCTCCATCGGTGTCATCATTAGCAGTATGGCCAAGCTCAATATAGGAGTCATTGATTGTTAGCTCTAAAGGGTTGTCGCCTAATAAAGTAATAGTTGGCGGCACTGTATCAGGTGCTGTTGTAATCACTACTGTGCGAGTGATCGTTAACGATGCGTTATTTGCTTGGTCTGATACGTTGTAGGTGATTGGGTAGCTTCCAACGACGCTTGGATTTACCGCACTCAAATCAACTACTACGAGCCCCGTAATAGTGCCATCAATGTTGTCCGTCGCAGTATAGCCAGGTTCATTATAAGCTGTGCCTTGTACGACCTCTATCGGATTGTCGCCTAGCAAGGTAATCACGGGTGGAGTAGTGTCGGGTATATCCGATACATTGACTTGTCTTGTAACCGTGGCAGGGTTATGTGCATTATCTGATACGCTGTAGATAACCGAATAGCTGCCAATAACACTGGTGTTGACCGAGCTAGCATCGACAATAACACTGCCGGTAAGATCTCCGTCAATATTATCGGTAGCCGTATAGCCTAGTTCGTTATAGGCATCATTGATAGTAAGTTCTAAAGGGTTAGCGCCTGTTAGAGTAATGGTCGGAGGTATTATGTCGGGTGCGGTGATAATGGTAACTGTTCGTGTAACTGTTAGTGCGGCGTTACTTGCTTGGTCAGATACATTATAAGTAACGGGGTAGCTACCAACTACGCTTGTGTTGACAGCACTAGTATCAACAGTCACAAGGCCAGTGATGGTGCCGTCGATATTATCGATTGCTGAGTAGCCAGGTTCGTTATAAGTCGCCCCTTGAACGACCTCAATCGGATTCGCGCCAAGTAGAGTGATAATCGGTGGTGTGGTGTCAGGTGCAGCCGACACATTTACCATACGCGTAGCGGTGGCTGAATTGCTTGCACTATCTGACACATTGTAAATAACCGAATAGCTGCCTACCACACTTGTATTGACTGCACTGGAATTGACGACAACGCTACCGGAAATATCACCGTCCGTATCATCGGCGGCGGTATAGCCTGGTTCTACATAGCTATCGTTAGTGGTGAGCTCTAGAGGGGTATCACCTAGCAGGGTGATTATGGGTGCCGTAGTGTCTGGCGCAGTAATCACCGTTACCGTACGTGTGACTGTCAATGCAGTATTACTTGCTTGGTCGGAAACATTGTAGGTGATGGGGTAACTGCCCACGACGCTTGTGTTGACGGCGCTAGTGTTAACAATCACTAGGCCGGTGATAGTGCCGTCGATATTATCGGTTGCTGAATAGCCAGGCTCGTTATAAGTCGCACCTTGAACGACCTCAATCGGGTTAGCACCAAGTAGAGTGATAATCGGTGGTGTGGTGTCAGGTGCAGCAGACACATTTACTACACGAGTAGTGGTGGCTGAATTGCTTGCACTATCTGATACATTGTAAATAACCGAATAGCTACCAATAACACTGGTATTGACTGCGCTTGCATCGACCACGACACTATCGGATAGGTCTCCGTCCGTATCATCGGCGGCGGTATAGCCTGGTTCTAGATAACTATCGTTAGTAGTTAGCTCTAGAGGAGTATCACCTAACAGGGTGATTGTAGGTGGCGTAGTGTCCGGTGCAGTAGTCACCGTTACCGTGCGTGTGACTGTCAATGCAGCATTACTTGCTTGGTCGGAAACATTGTAGGTGATGGGGTAGCTTCCCACCACATTTGGGTTTACTGCGCTCAAATCAACAACTACGAGGCCTGTGATAATGCCGTCGACATTGTCCGTAGCGGTATAGCCTGGTTCGTTATAGGTCGTACCTTGAACAACCTCAATTGGGTTAGCCCCAAGTAGTGTTATAACTGGTGGTGTAGTATCGGGTGCTGCTGATACGTTAACAATTCGTGTTGCAGTAGCTGAGTTGCTTGCATTATCTGATACGCTGTAGACAACTGAATAACTGCCAATAACATTTGTATTGATTGCGCTGGAATTAACAACAACGCTATCGGTAAGGTTTCCGTCTTTATTGTCTGTAGCGGTATAACCAGGCTCATTGTAGGTATTGTTAATTGTAAGTTCTAGAGGGTTATCGCCTAATAAAGAGATTGTCGGTAGTGTGGTGTCGGGTGCTTCTACAACCTCAATAGTACGAGTAAGGGTGACAGCAGCATTGTTTGCGGAGTCCGAAACATCGTAGAACTGCGTGTAGGTTCCCAGAATATTAACATCTAGAAGCCCAGTAATTTGAATATTCGCCGTAAGTGTCGCGTCGTCATCAACCGCATCTGTTGCTGTTGCACCGGGGTCAGTGAAGGCTGTTCCTTGAATAAGCGTTATTGAACTATCACCTAGCAATGTGATGATCGGGATAAGTGTATCTGCAACAATGACGTCACGAACAACGGGAATTGCTTGGTTACTTGAACTATCGCTGACTTCGTATGTGATGGCGTAGTTTCCAGGGGTGGAAATATCGACCGTAGTGGTTTGTGTTATATTTTGGCTAATGTTATCACCTGGTGGGTCTTCTGCACTAGCTCCTGGATCTGTAAAAACAGTGTTCAGTTCGTGGTGGAAAGGATTGTCTCCTAATAAAGAAATAACAGGGATAACTGTGTCGACCACTATTATCTCTCGGGTAACGGTGAGCGCATTATTGCCACTGTTATCTGAAAAATTATAGTTAAGTATATAAGTGCCTACTTTATCTATTGCGACGTTGCCGGTTATATTGATATCTGTCAGTGCCGATGTGCCGTCAATATTATCCGTTGCAGTAGCGCCGGGCTCGCTATATATATCACCTCTTTCAAGTGTCAGCGGGTTTTCGCCTTCAAGTGTTATGGCAGGAATTGTAGTGTCTTGTACATTAACGAGTCTGGTAATCGTTATTGCGCTATTGCCTGCAGCATCATCAACATCATAATTTACGGTGTATTGTTGTGCGATGCTGGTATCTAAATTGGTTGTAATGATAATTTGATCGGTAATGTCCCCATCGCGAGTATCAGATGCCGTTGCGCCGGCTTCCGTATAGGTTGTTCCTTGCTCAACGTCTACCTCAGTGGCCCCTAAAAGTGTTAATACTGGCGCTACTGTGTCAGGCCCTAGCACGTATACTGTTCTAAATACGGTGTCAGCATTATTTCCTTCAAGGTCAATAACATCATATGCGATGCTTATGCCATCAACAGGTCCTTCCACTGAGGTATCAATCGTATTGGGTGATGCGATAACGTCAACACTGATATCGCCATCTTCAATATCATTTGCGATGAATCCCGGCTCAACATAGGTTTCTCCAACGAGTAAGGTTACATCTCCCCCAATAAGTGTGATTACTGGCTTCTGATTGATGCCGCTTTCACCAATTTGAACCTGTATAGGGGAGCCTGATGCGAACGTAGGAAAAGTAAAGCAGCCGTCAGTATCAGTTGTGATGGCCTGATCCGACTCTGCGCTTTGTGATAAAAGTACATCGCCACTAACCGCTACGCCGTTTTTTTCGATACAGCCAACAATTCCAAATGGGATAACGCCGCTTTCGATTTTAAAAATGGTTTGTAAATCATTATCGACCGTCCATAAAAATTCACCATCCCAAGTGATACCTTTTAGATTGTCAGAAGATGCAGGTGCTGCGAACTCAGTTAATATGGTGCCATCATCAGGGTTTACTCGATAAATTTTATCTTCTTGTTGGTCTGTCACCCATAGTGCCTGTCCATCCCAAGTAATGCCGAAAGGCGTTGCATTGGTAACACTGTTATCAACCGCGTAAGAAGCCAAGTTACTTGGCCCACTGATGGTGTTCACTACCGAGCCGTCTTCTGCGAGTATCTTATTTAAGGTATTTGTTTGGCGATCAACAATCCAAAAATAAGTACCGTCGTATGTGATGCCATGGGGTGAAGGGAAGGCGACATCAGATAAAGTAACTTCAGACTCGATGTTATCGCCATCTACTGGGTCTATTTTAATAATATCGTCAGAAACTGGGCTGGCGTTCCACAAAAAATTATTCGCAGAAGTTAAACCGCCACCCGTGACAGGACTATCAGTTCCATTGTCTTCTAATGGTATGTTGAAATCACTATCACCCGCGGCATGTAGGATCGTATCGTCATCTGCGAGTATGTCATATGGGTAAACCCTATAAATACGATCAGTGCCAGAATCAACGACCCATAGATAACCATCGTAGTAGGTCATGCCTTGAGGGGTTGAAGGGGTTCGATCATCACCGGAGGTGTTATTGATTATAAAGGAGTTTAATACATCCCCGGGGGCGGCGCTGGTTAACTGAGCGAAAAATAGGGTGAGGAGTGTGACAAAAAATGTCGCAAATTTCCTTATAAACATGTGAGCATCCAATACTATATAAACGTGCGATTTATACCAAACTGCTGTCGTTACCTTTGTAACGGGTGGTAATTTAAGTAAACAAATGTAACTTTATTTGGAGGGGTGTTCTGCTGCCTGGTACACACAACAAACAAAAGTTAATGTTTTCTCTGGTTTGCTGATATTTTTGTGCGCTGTGTCATAAAAATAGATGTTCGTAGGTATTTCTATAGTTTTTATTTAGGGGTGATGCGAAGTGTGGTTAGTAAGTCTTTGATTTATATTGGTTGTGTAGGGTGGGTTGAGCATAGATAAGCGGTTTTTATGTCTATGCTTATTATTGGTATGATCCGCTTCTAGCTGAGTCGTGCTCTGAATTGTTTAAATTTTTGCAGTGTATTATGTACGTTATATAGAAGTTTATTTAAATAATTTCAGCGTATTAGTGTTCGCTATTTTTTTATCTCCCCATATTTCCTCTAATCTTTGGTCACGTCCACAGCTCCAGCGATAATAATTATAACGAACAGAATTGTTCTTGTAGTAGTCTTGATGGTAGCTTTCGTTTCCTTTGATAGGGTAGAACTTTGAAGCTTTAATTATGGGGGTTACGACTTTTTGATTTGGAAATTGATTCACAACTTTTTTACGGGAATTTTCGGCAAATGCTTTTTCTTTGTCGTTCGCAACGAAAATAGCGCTTAAATAGCTGTGGCCCTTATCGCAAAATTGCCCGCTTGCATCAAAGGGGTCAATATTTACCCAGAAGTGGTCTAGCAATTCTTGGTAACTCACAATCTCTGGGTTGTAATCAACTTCAACTGCTTCGTAGTGCCCGCTATGGTTACCATTATATATAGGGTTTTTGATCGTGCCGCCTGTAAATCCTGAAATAGCTTCGTTAACACCTTTCAGTTTTTCAAAGTCGGATTCAATGCACCAAAAGCAGCCTCCTGCAAAAATAGCTTTATCCGCAATAGCGCTTGATGTAACTGTGAGTAAGCTGATTAATAAAAAAAAATGAGTTTTTTTCATAGACGTTCTCTCAAAGACTAAGTTTAAAAATTACAAGATAAATGCGCACGTATTCATGTGGTGCAGAATATCTTTATAAAAGCTTCAATAGACTTAGTTTGCAGAACACTAATCAAGAAGAGAAGCCCTTATGGCTATTCTTTATAGAACTATGATTTATTGTGATAAAAACGTTAGATTTGAATGCTTATTTTCAGAAATAATAGCTTTCAGCAGGATACTTGATATTGTTTTATCCAAAGTAGACGAATATTATGTCATCACACTTTTGATACAACGATCTAATGGCACCTTAATTGTCTAAATATTCAGCTATTTTATTCCTTTTTAGTTTTATTCTGGGCGGGTACACTCCTACCTATGCTGTGCAGATTAATAAACTTTACTCAGCTTCCGTGCCAATTGCTTCTCAGCAGAAGCAAGATCGTTTATTAGGTTTTGATCAAGCATTTAGTCTTGTTTTGGTTAAAGCGAGTGGACAGTTTAATAAAGTCACTCAGCCTGAATTCATATCCTCTTTATTACCTGCTGAACCATTTGTTCAAACCTTCAGTTATCGTGAAAACCCTGCTTATCAAGAATTTATGCAAAGTCAGTCTATGCTTGATGATGAAACACCTAGCTACGATGATGAAGCATCTGGCTATGATGATGAAAAATTGCTTGATAAAGGTGAAGAAGTTGGCAATGTTGATTTAATGTCTGCGGATAAATCAGAGTCCATTATTTCCCCTATGCCTTATCTTTTAGATGTTTCTTTTGCGCCATCGATTGTTGAAGAAAAAATGACAGATCATGGCTTGGCTATCTGGGGAAGTGTTCGTCCATCGGTACTCGTT
>Ga0105350_10001471_pt1 | contig 14969 bp, 12 predicted proteins | sample EN1Hudsemesocosm_FD_83506 | JGI IMG/M metagenome (GOLD analysis project Ga0105350, IMG submission 83506) | Methane-oxidizing microbial communities from mesocosms in the Hudson Canyon - EN1E Hudson Canyon | ecosystem: Environmental > Aquatic > Marine > Cold seeps | place: Hudson Canyon... | reverse complement strand
TAAGGGCGGGTATTTCCTGCCTTTTTATTAATACATACTAAAACGGTACCTGAATTGTCTACTACACAAGATCTAATCACCATTGGTGATAATACCTTAGTTACTTTGCATTTTTCTTTAAGTCTAGATGATAGCGCATTAGTTGACTCTACTTTTGATAAACAAGCGGCTACTTTCGAGTTTGGCGATGGTAAGTTACCCGAGGGCTTTCAGTCTCTTTTGGTCGGTTTGAAAAAAGGTGATAAAGGGGAGTGGCATGTTTCGCCAGAGAAAGCATTTGGTATGCCTAATCCTAATAACCAGCAAGTGATGAAACGAGCAGATTTTGCCAGTGATATGGAATTGGTTGAAGGTTTAATGATTTCCTTTGCCGATGCAAATAAATCCGAATTACCGGGTGTTGTGAAATCCTTTGATGAAAATGAAGTGATCATTGATTTTAACCACCCGCTTGCGGGTGAAACGTTGTTATTTAAAGTTGAAATTATTGATGTACAAAGCCTGTAAATTTATGACCTGTTTCCCTGTGAGAGTGAGAACTTAATGCAAATTAAATTAGCTAATCCAAGGGGTTTTTGTGCAGGGGTAGATCGTGCGATAGAAATTGTAAAACGTGCTATTGATGTGTTTGGTGCGCCAGTATACGTGCGTCATGAAGTAGTACACAATCGTTTTGTGGTTGATGATTTAAAGCAGCGAGGTGCTATTTTTGTAGAAGAACTCCATGAGGTGCCCGATAACTCTTTAGTTATTTTTAGTGCACACGGGGTTTCCAAAGCTGTTCAGGAAGAGGCTAAACGACGAGAACTAAATGTATTTGACGCCACCTGCCCTTTGGTTACCAAAGTACATATGGAAGTGGCCAAATTTAGTCAGGATGGCATGGAATGTATTTTGATTGGACATGAAGGGCACCCGGAAGTAGAAGGTACTATGGGGCAGTTCAGCCATAAAAATGGTGGTGAAATATACTTGGTCGAAGATGAAATGCAAGTCACTGACCTTAAAGTAAAAGATGTGGCTAAGTTAGCCTATGTTACCCAAACAACACTGTCGGTTGATGATGCCGCTAAAGTGATTTCAGCGCTAAAAAAGAAATTTCCTCTGATAAACGGCCCTCGAAAAGATGATATTTGTTATGCCACACAAAACCGGCAAGATGCAGTGAAGGGATTGGCAGGTATGTCTGATGTTATGTTGGTCGTTGGCTCACCAAATAGCTCAAATTCTAATCGCTTAAGAGAATTAGCTGAGCGTATGGGAACACCCGCCTATCTCATTGATGATCATAATGAAATACAAGCCGACTGGATCAAAAATGCGACAAGAGTTTCAGTGACTGCTGGTGCCTCAGCGCCTGAAATATTGGTTGAGCAGGTGATGGAAAAGCTGAAATCTTTAGGCGCAAATGAGGTTGAAGAAATCGATGGGCGTGAAGAAAATATTGTTTTTAGTATGCCTAAGGCTTTAAAAATCCCGATACAAAATTTATAAAAACTGCTGTACCCATTTATAAATACTACTGTACCTATTCAATTTACTAGAGTAGGATTTCTCTAGTTTTATTGCATGTTTAAGGATAAACGGCGATAAAGTGTTTGTATTTGCACCTATTAACCTGAGGTATCAATGGACTGATGCTAAAAGATTACAGGCGGTATTCGCCTACCTTTCATATTTATTCTGCACCACATCAGCATGGGTTTTCCATGATTGAAGTACTGGTGACCTTGGTTATTTTTGCTGTTGGATTTTTGGGTATTGCATCTTTGCAAATGCAGGGTATGCGTTTGGTTTATGATGCAGAATTAATGGGGCGAGCTAATTTACTTGCCACTACCCTGGCAGATAAACTCAGAGCACACGGCTCCCAACTCGACATATCAAATTGGTCTAAACAGGTAGAACAAACTTTGCCTGGTGGTAGAGGAAGTCTCTCACGCTCTAGTCATATCTACACCATTCACGTTGAGTGGTTAGAAAGTCAAGATAGCCATATAAATGATCGACAGAAGTCTTATCAACTGGTTGTTGTATTATGACATTTCTAAGTGTGATGGTATTCAATACGCGGCACGCTATTCACTTACGAATATTGAAACGTGAGTCAGGACTAAGCTTAATCGAGTTATTAATATCGATGGCTTTAGGGCTGATTTTAATGTCTGGTATTTTACAGATTTTTTCTGCATCTAAAAGAATGTTTGAATTAACGGAAGATCTCAGCGTATCCCAAGAGAAAGGGCAGCTTGCAATTTCTGTATTAGCAGACAATATCCGTATGGCCGATTATTGGGGAGGTATTGACAGTAAAGCTGTGTTATTTGGAGACACCTTTTTATCTGTTTCGCCTGGCGATTGTTCTTCAGAATGGCTATTCAAAAGTGAGCCTGCACTAATAGGCTTTCAGGGGAGTTCATCATTATCAGGTGTTCAAGGGTTACCTTCGGGTTGTTTGGATGGTGAAGATTATGTGCCGTATAGCGACCTGCTTCTTGTTCGATATGCTAATAGTCAGCGACCGATTTCCGATGCAAAAGTAGATAATGTGAAGTATAAAAATAGATACTTCGTACGCTCAGAGCTGGGCAAGTTAGCATATGTCTTTTCAGGCGGAAATACTAAAGAGGCCATGGTAAACATTCCCGTTAGTCAGTTTGCGAGCAATATGGAATATCATGCTGATTTATTTTTTCTTAGACCCTGTAGTCATAAATGGAACGGTTCCTGTAGTGACCAGCTTCCTACTCTAATGAGGCTGACTCTGTCTGGAAATCGTTTTGTACAGCAAGTTCTCGTGGAAGGTGTAGAGCAATTACAGTTTGATTTTGGTGTCGACACATCAGGTAATCGAAAAGTAGATAACTACCTTTCATCGCCCGCGATAAATCAATGGGAAGATGTGCTTAGCGTTCAGATAACGCTTGTGGTCAGATCAACAGAGAAAGATATTCTGATTGACGAATTAGGTAAAGAATATGAACTGCTAGGGGGTGATAATGCTGTATTATTTCGCCATATTATCACTGATGAAAACAAACGATTTCACCGTAAAATTTATCGCCGAGAAGTCGTTATTCGAAACAGGATGCATCAACAATCATCGTGACTTCGTGCAGGGTCTCATTAACGATTTAACACACTACAGGGATTGATCATGTGTAAGGGGAAAAGAGAAGGGGGGCAGCGTGGTGCAACACTGGTAATCTCATTGCTGTTGATTTTGGTCTTAAGCATATTTGCTGTGACGGCGATGGAAAGTAGTCAGTTCTCCATGAAAATGGCAGCAAACCGCATCTATTATGAAACCGCATTTAACCATGCGGAAAGCACCCGGAAGGCGGGTATGAGTGTTATGCAGGAGTATCTAACGGAAATGGACTGGGGCTTAGTCTCTATACCGGAAAACTTAATGGTAGAAAAAAGTGCTGAAAGTTTTTTATCTCCTCCCTTACCAAGCGATTTTAGCTTTGATGCTGAAAATGTAAAAGGCGAGATGTACATTGTTTCGGGGCCAACACAACTTAATTTGGGTGCCGCTTTATCGCAGTTTCAAGGCTATCAAAAAACAGGTTCGGGCCTTGGCTCTAAAGGCAGCATGGTTAAGTATTTCCAACTTAACAGTGTAGGAAGACGCAATTTAATGGGAGGCGGCTCTTTGGCGGTTTGGACCTCTAGTGATTATAAATATATGCCTTAAGTTTTTAGGCGAAATAACAAAAGTATAGGAAGAAAAAAACTAAAACGGGTAGTTAAGATATTTTGGGCAGGATGCCTGAATCTTGGCTTTAAACCTGTATAAAACCAAGGAATGGTTATGACTAAATATAAAATTCACTGCTTTCTTAATGGCACGTTACCTAGGCTACAGAAGGGATTAATCATAGTAGTAAAAGCTTACTACTTCCTGCGTCATATTTACTTGTTAACGATACTGATGCTTTTTTCAGCAATTTTACCTGCCAGTTTAAAAAATGCAGACATAGCATTTTTACCATCATCGACTGAGTCAAGCGATATTATTGCTTCTCCTTTGTTCTTAAATCCAGTTTCAGGAAAACCGAGTGTTGTCATTGTGCTTGATCGTTCAAGGCGTATGTTTGAACATGTTTATGATTTAAAACGGTTTGATACAGATTCTGTTGATGGTCGCATGGGGTATTTTCAAGCTAATGTTCAATACCGTTATGATAGCGGCAAGCAATTATTTATCGCTGAGCCTCAATTATCTTTAGGTGATACTGGTGCTTGGGATGGACGATTTTTAAATTGGCTAACATTAAAGCGAATTGATTTAGCCATGTTGTTACTCTATGGCGGGCAATCGATTCGAAATGATAAAAGTACAGCAACAAATGAATGGAGGCCGTTAACCTTAAATCGAGATAAGTCATTGCCTTCTTCACGCGTCCAAATACGTAACAGTGCAGACTATTCCCCAGTGCACAATAATCAAGTTATTTCCATTATCAACAATCATATCGTGGTTGGCGGTTTGATAGGTGCACGTTATAAAATTGCGCTGCAAACGAAGGGAAATAAAAATATAACATCAGAAGGCTTGCTTAACTCCCTACGTGAGCGAGTAAACTTCTATTTATTTGACCCTGATTTAAAACGCTTAATTTTAGGGAGTCAGTTAGGGCAACATATTGAAGAGCTTTTTCTAAAAGTGCATGACACGCCATTTAGGAAAACCTATACAGAGATTTTCCGCATTATAAACGCAATGAAACCATCCGGAAATACATCTATCAATCCTTATTATGATGCTCCCCAGTTACAAGAACTCGGCTGTAAGAGGGTGATTATTTTACATGTTTCAGCTTCAGCGCTAACTTCAGTTAAAGAACAAGACTATCAACAAGACTGTAAGGTTAAACTTTCAGGTAAACAGTGGGTAGAACCATTTCAAGTGATCATGGCGCCAAGGGTCAAAAGGGAAGGACGTGATTTAGTTGAAGGACATCAATATTGGGCAGATCAATTAGATGAGCTTGAAGTATCTTTGCAGTCTGATATTAGAACCCCAAATGACGCTTTAGACTTGTCAAAAGAAATTAAAACAGGCGCAACGTTGGCAAATGGGATGTTGCTTCAAGCTAGTTATTTTCCGCAAAAAACAGGTCACAAAGAAAAGGTTTATTGGACTGGTGAGCTTAGCGCTTTGATGACAGACGGTCTTGGGAGAATACGAAGTGATAATGGCGATAAAAAAATAGGGGCATTACACGATGACCCTATTGTGGATACTTGTCATGACAAAATAAGTAAGCATTATAGAGTGAAGTTCTCAAGTTCAGAGCAGGAACGACCATCATTACGTGAAACCGAGATGTGTTCAGAGCTAGTATATACAAAACGTCAGGAGGATATAGGCTACTTATGGCAAGCAGGAAAAGTACTATCGCAAACGCCTTATTTTGATGTTTCAAAACAACGAGAGTACTCATCTCCGGATACCTCAAACCGGTATATCCGAACGCAAATTAATAATCGTGAGTTGGACTTCCTACCTAGCACATTTTCAAAATCTACAATGGGCATACTCAATACTACTAATATTAATAGTGCCACTCATATAGTGAACTTTATTAGAGGTGAAGATCAACCAACTATGCGGTCGCGCAAATTTAAAGGACAGACAGAACGTCTCGGAGATTTTATCAACTCTCAGCCAATCGTAGTGGGTCAGCCTGCTGAGAATTACTTCTTACTTTATGGTGATTTAAGTTATTTAGCGTTTTACAAACAGTATCGAGATCGGCGACGCATTGCTTATATCGGAGGTAATGATGGCTTACTACATGGTTTCAATGCAGGCTGGTTTGATGAGATAAACCAACAACACCTTACCAATAAAGCAGATCACGCTCAATGGTTGTTAGGTCAGGAAATCTGGGCATTTGTACCGTTTAATTTACTCCCGCATTTAAAATATCTAAGCAGAAAGGCGTATGGTAAATCTGCCTCAGATCATTTGTTTTTAATGGACCAAACACCCTATGTGTTTGACGCGCAGATATTTGGAGAGGGTCAACTTGAAGGGCAAGATGATCGAGATTTTGTTGACGCACATGGGGTGAAACTAAATGATGTTACTCACCCTAATGGCTGGGGTACCGTAATGGTTGTGGGTTTTGGCCGAGGTGGAAGTGTTTCTGAAGTGGTGATGAATCCTACTGAGCAAGGTGGCAGAGATAAAGATAATGTTATTTCAATTCGTCCTTCGTATCTCGTGTTTGATATTACCGATCCAGAGCAAGCACCTAGGCTATTAACTGAATTTTCGCATGATAAGTTGTTGTCTTCCCGCTCAGTACCCACAGTGATGACAACCAAGGCAGATGACGGGGCATTATCTTGGCAGTTATTGATTGGCTCAGGGCCAAATATCCAAGTTAATAAGAGTGCTCAGCTTCATAGCGAACAGAGCGCACATTTACTTATGTTAGACCTAAAAACGATGCGCTTGAATAAGAATTTTGGTGAGCAGGGTGTAATGAAGTTAGATGAACCGAGAGCATATGTCGGTGGATTAGCAGTGGCGGATTTTGATCTCGATGCACTTACGGATGCGGTTTATTTTGGTACAACGTCTAATACTGATCCTGAATTTACCCCGGTAACGCAGGGAGGAAAGCTTTTCAGTCTGCGGATAAATAATAATGAGCCAAACAATGGACGCTTTTATCCTCAAGAGATGATTAATGCAAGAAGGCCCATACAGCAACGTCCAATTATCAGTACAGATAAAAACGCTAATCGTTGGTTACATTTTGGTACGGGTAGTATTCAGACAACTAGCGATTTAATTAGCCAGCCTCAGAACAGACTCTATGGTATTAAAGAATCTAGATATGTTAACGGTGATTTCAAAATGGACCACCATATTTCGGCTAAGACTATTCAGTTAAATGATTTGGTGGATGTGAGTCGAGCTGAGGTGAATGCCCTTAGCGGAAGCTTGAAAGGTGTATCGATTATGCCTGCATTGAAAAATGATCATGTAGTTGCCTTAGATAAGCGACTGCAAGGCTATGATGATAGTTCTGTATACCATTCAGGGTGGTTTAAAACACTAACACCGTCTGAATATGCGGTAGGGGAAAGCACATTACTGGGTGGATTTTACTTTCAGAATGCCTACAGCCCTGATAGGAAAAATTGTCGATTAGGCGGCGGCTTTACTCAGTATCGGCTTAAGCATACAACAGGAACCTCGTGGTTTAATGTTCAAAAACCAAAATACGGACAGGCTAGATCAGATAGCCTTAAGCAAGGCTTACAAACGGCAAGACCACTGGAGAGTCTTTTGCATCTCGGTGAATTACGCATAAAAAATCAGATGAACATGCTGAACCTGAGTTCTGAGGGGCCAATTTATGTTGATGAAATTTCAGTTGATAATATAAGTAGTCAGGTCGTAGGTTGGTGTGCCTTATGATTAGCACCAATGCTGTAAAGGGCTTTTCACTTATTGAATTGCTCGTTGTCCTGTCTATCATCGGTATTTTATTTGCTATAGTTTTACCTGCTTATAACTATCAAATTGCATCTACACGAAAGAGTGAAGTACAAGTGGTGATGATTACGCTACAAGGTCAGTTAGAACGGTATTTATATGATTATGGGTATTATCCAAAAGACTTGTCAGACATTCAATTATTTTCTGAAGATCAACTTACAGCACAAAATGGAGCTTATGAGATAAGCCTTGAAAAAGAAAGCTCTGAGTGTCCAGAAGGCTCTTGTTACGTCATCGTGGCCAAATCTCTGAAATCTGAAAATGATGAGGAAGATCTGACGCTAAATTCAAACGGCATGCGTGGTGGCGCTTGGTAGGCGATTAGGGCGCTTTGTGTCGATAAGTAAACTTATCATGAAAAGATACAAAAAGATAAATTATTGACTTTGTGAAACTGTCAAAGGTTGTCTAGACTTATCTATACAAGCTACCGATTTTGAAAGGCTTTCAGGCTGAAAGTACGGTAAGTGAACATATTTAGTTATGGTATAAGTTCAATTAAATGAAATTTACATCCTCAAATACAGAAAATGAAAACTCATCCAAGCTGATTGAAGTGAAGTTGCCTGCAGATTGTCTAGAAATAGGCATGCATGTTACTAACCTCGATCGGCCTTGGACAGAAATACCGGTTTTACTCCAGGGCTTGACCATAGAAACCCCAGATGATTTAGATATGATTCGCAAGTATTGCGATTATGTTTATATTGAAATAGAGAAAGCTTTCTGGTTAGAGGCGGGCTTAGGGGAACTCCAAGAAAAAACGTACCCGGGTTTTCGGGAAAAGGTTGATATTCATGATGAGCTCCCCCGCGCTAAATTAACGCTTCAAGAAACAAAAGCGCATGTTGAAGACGTATTGACCAGTTTAAGTGCCGGTGAATCCTTTGATATGGATGCTTCTCGTAAAGCAATTCAAGGATGCGTTAACAGTATTCTCTCTAATGCGAATGCTTTGCTGTGGTTGACTCAGATAAAAGAACAAGAAAGTTATACTGCCGAACATTCAATGAGAGTTGGCATATTGGCCATTGCTTTTGGGCGCTTTCTGGGCTTTAAAGACAAAGACTTAGAGATAATTGGCTTATGTGGCATGCTGCACGATGTGGGTAAAGCTAAAATTCCGGGTGAGGTGTTGAATAAACCAGGTCGCTTAACGCGTGATGAATTCGAAATCATGAAAGATCATGCTGTACTCGGGAAATCGATATTAGACGAGCTAAAGTCAGTCGATAAAGTGATTATAGATACGGCACATTACCACCATGAACGCTTAGATGGTAAAGGATATCCTGAACAATTGAATGCTGCTTTTTTACATGAATTTATCCGAATTGTCTCGATTGTTGATGTTTATGATGCGGTCACAAGTACAAGACCTTATAAAGAAGGCTCGCCAGCATTTGATGCCTTAAAAATATTATTTGTTGAAAGAGGTATGCATTTTGATGGTGAGCTAGTTGAAGCCTTTATTCGGATGATAGGCCTTTATCCTACGGGTACCTTGGTTGAACTGACAACTGGAGAGGTTGGGATTGTTGTGTCTGCGAATCCAAATTCGAGATTAAGGCCTAAGGTTGAGCTGGTAATGACGGCAGATAAGAAGAAGCGTTCTCCTTACATTATTGATTTGAGTACGCATATTGATGACAAGTCAGGCGAGCCGTATACAATAAAAAGCGGCCTGGGCAATGGCACCTATGGTGTAAATGTCCAGGATTATATTCTTCAGTGATCTAATATGTAGTTGCTCAGACTTAAGTGCAGCTAATATTTTTATGGTTCCCTGTTTCTTCAATGCCATCTTTATTGAAGTCATAACCCCTTCTTAAGCGCCCTTGGAAACTTAAAATGAGTGTTTTAGCATGACGAAGGGACTTATCTGAAGGGCAATAAATAAAACTCCCAATAGTACCTTGCGGAGTACCTTGTGCAGAAAATTGAATTAAGTTTCTCATTGACTTCAATCTCAGATTACCTTGATCAATAAAAGGCTGCAAAAATTGCACTACGACGTCTTTTTCATCCACAATATTATTTTTATTCCTATCGGTAAATAACATCACGCCGTCTTCCCAAGCACCATTACAATATTTGCCATCAATACTCGGGCATAAAGTGCTCGTTGTAGCTTGGGTGACAGCAATGTTACGTGCTAAGCGTATTAAGCGAGCAATATGGTTGATGGTACTTTCAGCTTGGCTTTCGAGTATCATTTCTTTGAAAGAAGGGGTGCTAACCGCAAATAGAATTGCCGTAATTGATAAAGTAATTAGTAGTTCTAAAAGTGTAAATCCGTGAAAAGAGTTATTGCTTAAAGGTCTGCGCATAATTATCATCCTTGATAATATTTTGTGAGATATAAACTACTTATATTGACGAAAGTATAAATAATATCCAGTAATTATTTGTTAACGACTGAAGGTATGGGTATGAAAGTAGTCATAGTGGGTGCAGGCGTCATGGGAATGATGCAAGCACGAGACCTTGCATTAAAAGGAATTAGTGTTGTCCTATTGGAAAAGGGGCTCTGCGGTGGTGAAGCAAGCTGGGCTGGGGGGGGGATTATCTCTCCCTTATACCCATGGCGCTATTCAGGCGCTGTCACGGCTTTAGCTCAATGGTCACAAGCATATTACCCAAATTTAATCCAGACGCTTGAAGCTGAATCGGATATAGACCCTGAAATCACTCGACATGGTCTATTAATGCTTGAGGTTTCCGATAAAGCAGATGCTATAGCTTGGAAGGCACAGAATAAATCTTGGATGGAGGAAGTGGATGCTTCATTTATCTATGATCTAGAGCCGAATTTGAGAGAGGGGGTTCAAAATGGATTGTGGATGCCTCAAGTGTCTAGTGTACGCAATCCTAGAATGCTTCAGGCTTTGTATTTATCTCTCAAGAATAATCCTTTAGTTGAAATAAAAGAAGAAACCCCAGTGGCTTCTTTTATTTCTGATGGTGGTCGGGTAACAGGGGTAAAAACAAGTCAGGGCGATAAGATAGAAGGCGATAAAATAATTCTATGTACGGGGGCATGGAGTCAAAAAGTCAGCGGTGACGAGCATATTGATATTCAACCGGTAAAGGGGCAAATGTTACTTTTTGATGCGCCTCCGGGAATTGTTAGTAGGGTGGTGCTCAATGAAGGTAAATATGTGATTCCACGACGTGATGGTAAGGTGGTTGCTGGCAGTACTTTAGAGCACACGGGTTTTGACAAAATGACTACGGAAGAGGCTAAAATTTCATTAGCTGATATGGCAATTGATTTATTTCCTGCGTTGGCAGGGTATCAAATATCTCATCATTGGGCCGGATTAAGACCAGAGTCTCCTCAAGGTATTCCATATATTGGTGAATTGGAAAAATTTCAAAACGTGTATATTAACTCTGGTCATTATAGAAATGGCTTGGTTTTAGCGCCTGCTTCTGTGAGTTTGCTGAGCGCAATTTTGTGTAACGAGGCTTTACCCATAGATCCTTCACCTTATGACCCATCTAAAAAAAGATAGATCCTTAATCCATGTCTAACTTTTTAAGTCTATATCGTAGAGCACGAAAGCTCATTCCAAGTAATTTTGCAGAGGCAGTTCTATTCCACTTGGTGGCGATAAGGGCCTTTTCAATTTCCTGCTTTTCAATGCATTCTAGAAAAATCTCTAAGGATTCATCTTCGTTCCGTATAGGATAACTCTCAGGATTAATTGAAGGGCTGCTGGCCTCATTTGTCTGAGGTGGGGATTGGGGTAGTAATTCTTGGACAAGGCGAGACTGTTCACCTTTTGTAGGTTTCTTTAGGTCGATTTCTTGAGCAGATAAATTTAAATCGTGACTTTGTATAATATTGTTTTCACATAAAGTGAATGCGCGTTCTATGATATTTTCCAATTCGCGGACATTACCAGGAAAATGGTATTCCACTAATACCCTAAGAGCCTGTGAGTCTATTCCCGCTTCAGATATTTCACATTCTTTGGCAATAATCCCAAGGAAGTATTTTGTTAGTAAGGGGATGTCTTCTTTTCTCTCCCTTAATGACGGCACATCAAGTTTTATGACATTTATACGGTAGAAAAGGTCTTGTCTAAATACGCCTTCGTTAACTAATTTTTCCAAGTCTTTGTGAGTCGCACTTAGTATTCTGACATCAACTTTTATTTCAACTTGTTCGCCAACAGGGCGGATACTTTTCTCTTGAATGGCTCTTAATAACTTTACTTGCATGGATAAGGGTAAGTCGGCTACTTCATCTAGAAACAAGGTCCCTCCATGAGCCGCTCTGAATAAACCCGGTTTATCTTCAATCGCACCACTAAAGCTGCCTTTCTTATGGCCAAAAAATTCACTCTCTACTAATTCACTGGGTATTGCGCCGCAGTTAACCGGAATAAAGGGGCCGTTCTGGGCTCTTGGGCTTTGTTTATGAATCATTTTAGCCACTAGCTCTTTACCACTTCCAGATTCACCAGAAATATAAATGGGTGCTTGGCTACGCGCCAACTTAATAATTTGTTTGTTTAGTTTATCTATTACAGGTGTATTTCCTCTTATCAGATTGGCAACTTCTTTGGTTTCTGTGAGTGAGGATGAGTCTTTACTGGATAATTTTAACGCACTGCTTACGACTTCTCTAAGGTGACTAAGGTCGACCGGTTTTGAAATGAAATCGAAAGCGCCTGCTTTTAAAGCGACAATGGCTGTTTCTATATTGCCATGGGCCGTAATCATGGCAACGGGGATTTGTGGGAATTTCTTTTGTATGTAAGTGATAATTTCCATACCATTTCCGTCAGGAAGGTTCATGTCGGTCAGGCATAAATCAAAAGTAAACTCTTCTAATTGTTGTTTAGCATCAAGAATATTAGCGGCACTAGCGGTATCTAAGCCCATACGAATAAGGGTTATCTCTAAGAGTTCCCGAATATCTGGTTCATCATCAATAATGAGTACGCTTTGATTCTTCATATGTAATTCTAAATAACCCTAAAATAGTGCTTGTTAGTCGGAGCAAAAATTTTCTAGATAATACGTTTATTATAGGCAAACATAATACGAAAACACGTACCAGTTGTCTTATTTAATACTGAGTTAGGCTGGCTTGATAATTTAGATATTCCTGGCTTCTGAGTATTTTCTTCAGCTTTTTCGATAAAATCCAATTGTGCCTGATTTGCCTCGCATATTTCACGTGACAAATATAATCCTAAACCTGTCCCTTGGCTTTCAGTTGTAAAAAATGGTTCAAATAAATGATGTAAATTATCATCAGAGATGCCGGTACCTTCGTCAATGACTTCAATGAACGATTGATCTCGCCCTTTGGTTTCTGATAGTTTTACGCGTAGAACAGCATTAGGCTTATGCTTAGTTCCATGTCGTATTCCGTTATCGATTAAGTTAATGAGCACTTGTTCGATTTGATCCGGGTCGAAGTTAGCGCTCGCCTCGTCATTCTCTATAGAAAGATCGATGGATTTTGACTGAGGAAACTGTAATTGATATTCAGAGATAACTTTTTCAATCCAGGGTTTCAAGTGTATATTTTCAACGGCTGGTTCTGATCTCCGACTGAGTTGGAGGGTGTTTTCGATTATTTGATTCACTCTGCTTGAATGTCGCTGAATGATATCAGTCATTTTTCTGTCTGCGGTATCCAAGTTTTCAGACTCGGCTAACAGCTGAGTTGCATGGCTAATAGCCCCTAAGGGGTTTCTTACTTCGTGAGCAATGCTGGCGGTTAATCGTCCTAATGATGCTAGCTTTAGTTGTTGGGCTTGTTGACTAACCTTGCGAGTATCTTCTATATAAATCAGTATTTTTGAATGTCGATTAGCCTTCAAGTGCGAAAAGTTAGCCTGCACTATGGGCATATCTGTGTTCATTTTGAATGGTGTGGTTCGGGTGTTGGGGGCTTTTAACCATAAGTTGATTCTTTCAGATATTAATTCTGGTAATTGCTCTTCATTGGATAAGCCAATTAAATCTTCACATGCTTGATTGATTAAATCGACCTTTCCCTTTTCGTTGCACACAATAATACCTGTCCGCATGCTTTGGATTATTTGGTGGTTTAGTTTTTGTAGTTCGATTAAATCCTCTTCCTGACGTTTAACCAACAATTCACTTTGTGATATCCGAATAGAAAGGTACTGTAAAATAAATGCACTAGCAAAATACATGGACCCGAATAAACCTAAGTCAGTGACATCTTTTAATTGATTTAATCCAGCTAATATCCTTTCGCTTTCAACAGTAATGGTGAGTAGGGTTGCCATGGCCGCAAAGGATAAACCGATTCTACCTCTGATAATGATATTTCCGGCAGCCACGCTAATAACAATCAGATTGGCTAGCCCTATTGAAATTCCAGAACCGCAGAAGAATAAGCCGTGGAGAAAAAATAAATCCAAGGCAATAGAAAAAAATATTTGTTTGGGATTTGCTCCAATGGCATAGCGGAAAAAAAATAGTAATGCGATATTCAGAAAAACGTAGCTAAGTGTTAGCGTTTGAAACAGTTCAGGAAATCGAAGGTCTTTAAAAAAGCTCTGCTGTGATATCGACATGGCAAACAACAGTAAGCTGATAACCACTTTATAAGCATTGTAATAGTTAAATAAGGATGTTTTTTGGGGCGATGTTTCCATAAACTAATGGCTTATCTCTTCATGCCAGGTTTCGATTTGATCTCGGCCATTATTCTTTGCACGATATAGCGCTTCATCTGCATGATTAATCAGCATCTCTGCTGTGTCGATTTTTGTCTGCGTTAAGCTTGCGACGCCAAAACTTGCAGTGATTTTGATGTTATGTTCACCAGAATTAAGCTTTGTTGATCTTAACTCATCACATAGAGTTTGAGCTAGATACTCTGCTTTTACGATCGGTGTATCTACTAATAATATAATGAATTCTTCACCGCCATACCGAGCAATTAAATCGCCAGATCGGGTGATCTTATTTTTGAAAATTAAGGCAACGTGGCGTAGGCAATCATCACCCGTTTTATGGCCATAGTTATCATTAACTGCTTTGAAATGATCTATGTCGCACAATATCGCTGATAGCTCGTGTTGGTGGCGAGTAGCTCTTTTAAATTCAATGTTGAGACGTGTTTCAAAATGACCACGATTAAATAGCGTTGTTAGTGCATCGGTTGTAGAGGCGACTTCTAGTCTACTATTCAGGTGTTCAAGCTCTGTTAATGCTGCTTGCATGCTTTGAGTTCTTTCTTCGACTTGATCTTCTAGTCTATCGTTCGCTTCAGTTTTAGTTTTTAACAGTTCATTTTCTGTTTTTCGTGTCAGCATTTCATTTTTGAGAGCAGACTCTTGTGCAGATAATCGTAATTCTTTTTCTCGATTTATTCTGTTAGCAAGCGCAAAGGAGAGAAGTGATATCATGATAATTACCCCCATTTGGCCAGCGTTGTTTG
>Ga0105350_10001468_pt1 | contig 14979 bp, 17 predicted proteins | sample EN1Hudsemesocosm_FD_83506 | JGI IMG/M metagenome (GOLD analysis project Ga0105350, IMG submission 83506) | Methane-oxidizing microbial communities from mesocosms in the Hudson Canyon - EN1E Hudson Canyon | ecosystem: Environmental > Aquatic > Marine > Cold seeps | place: Hudson Canyon... | reverse complement strand
CACTTACCCCAAAAGGTTTACAGCTACTCATCAAACAAATGTATATGATTGGGGTACTATCCCTAGTCATTATTGTTATATCTGGTTTGTTCATTGGTATGGTGCTTGCGCTTCAGGGGTACAGTCTTCTAGTTGATTATGGTTCTGAGCAAGCAATTGGGCAGATGGTGGCTTTGACGCTTGTAAGAGAGTTGGGGCCAGTTGTTACAGGTTTGTTATTTGCCGGGAGGGCTGGTTCAGCTTTGACAGCTGAAATTGGGTTGATGAAGGCGACGGAGCAATTAACCAGTATGGAAATGATGGGGGTTGATCCACTTAAACGAATTATCGCCCCTCGCTTATGGGCAGGGTTTATATCCATGCCAATACTGGCCGCTATTTTTAGTACTGTAGGCATTTTTGGTGGATTGCTGGTAGGTGTTGATTGGTTAGGCGTGTATGAAGGTGCTTTCTGGTCCAACATGCAATCTTCTGTTAATTTCCAAGAAGATGTTTTAAATGGCTTGATTAAAAGCTTGGTCTTTGGGCTCGTGTGTACTTGGGTTGCAGTGTTTCAAGGGTATGATAGCGTCCCGACTTCAGAGGGCATTAGTATCGCCACGACTAAAACTGTTGTGTATTCATCGCTGGCGGTTTTAGGGTTAGACTTTCTATTAACTGCGGTAATGTTTAGTTCTATTTAGCTTAGATGTCGCTATTTTTGTAAAATTTTAATAAAAAATGTTTTCATTAATATAAATTAATTCGGGGTAAGTTAATCGTATGTATCAAAGAGCAATTGAAGCAGCGGTAGGTGTGTTTATGATATTGGGTTTTGCTGCCTTGGCATTTTTGGCTATTCAAGTAAGTGGTTTGTCTACTAATAGCAAAAATGAAACGTATAAAATATATGCCCAATTTGATGATTTAGGTGGTTTAAGTGTTAGGGGGAAGGTTTCACTTGCAGGAGTAGGTATTGGTCGTGTGAGTGCAATTTCACTTGATAAAGAAGCATATAATGCGCTAGTGGAAATGGAGATTGATGTGAGTGTGAATCAACTTTCAGCCGATAGTGTTGCTTCAATACAAACTTCTGGATTATTAGGCGAAAAATATATTTCATTGAGTATTGGTGGTGAGGAAGAGTATCTAAAGGAAGGTGATACTATTTTCGATACTCAGTCTGCGTTGAATCTTGAAAAGATAATTGGAGCATTTGCTTCCGGTCAGATTGAGATATAAAGTAATTACTTAGATATTCTTTTTAATAGGCTTGCTAGATGTACGTAATAAAATATCCGTTTTCTCAGTTGCTAGTTTTTGTTTTATTTTTTTGTTCACTTGCATTTAACCCCGTATTTGCAAAAGCAGACTCAGATGAAGGCGTTCGCTTGATTGTAGAAAAAAGCGTACAAGATCTCCTAGCTAAATATTACAAGGAATTACCTTTATTTGAGACAAATCCTGAGATTTTTCTCAAGGAGATGGATGTCGTTTTAAGTGAAATTGTTGATTTCAGATTAATTGCTGCACGTGTCATGGGTAAGTATGGGCGCAAGGCGAGCAAGTCCCAAAAGAAACGCTTCGTCGAAGTCTTTAAGAAAAGTCTGTATAGCACTTATACTAAAACGCTAGTTGAAAGCGGTGTTAGTAAAATTAATGTTACTAAAGCAAAACTAAATAGCCGAAGTGATAAAAAGGCGACAGTAGACTTAGATGTTATTTCTGACAACGGTACCGTCTTTCCAGTTATTTATTCTATGCATAAAACAAAAGATGATAAATGGCTGTTAGAAAATGTCATCGTATTTGGGGTCAATGTAGGGTTAGCATTTCGAGATCGGTTTGAATTGCAGTATAGAAAAAATAAGGGTGATATTGACTTAGTTATTGAAAACTGGAAGGTAAGCCTTAAAATTAAACAGGAAAGTGAAGATGATGCCGGATAGTTTATCTTTCAGCAATCTTGATGAAACGACTCTTTTGTTAACTGGAGTGATTAGTCATCAGTCTGCTTCAGAAGCTATAATACGCTTGTCTAAAGCTGTTTCTGGCTATAGAGACAAAAGTCTAACGATTGATTTATCCGGTTTAAATAGTGTTAATAGTGTTGTGTTATCCGTTCTATTAAAGGGTTTGCGCCTAGCAAAAAAAGATTCATGTAAGCTTCAATACAGCAATTTACCTGTACGATTGTTTAATATGGCGCGAGTTGGTGGCATTGAGTCTATATTAACAAATGTTGATATATAGCGCATAGCTTGTCCCAGTCTTTTGCACCTCATACTTATCCTGTATGATACGCGACTTTCAGTGAAAATCTTTAATTAAAACCCTTCATGGCTACTGTTAAGTGCGCTTAATGGTAAATTCTGGAGCACTGTGTTGTTTTCGGAAATAAATAACTAAAATTCAAGTATTGAATGTAGTTCACTCAAGAGAAAGAATATGCAAGCAGCAGCGGTAGAGAAATTAATTACTGATCAAATTGAAAATATAGATGTCACAGTTCAATTAGATGGCGGTCACTATCATGTAACTGCTGTAGGTCAAGTTTTCGAAGGTTTAAGCCCAGTAAAAAAACAGCAACTTATTTATGGTTGCCTTAATGAATATATTATCGACGGAACAATTCACGCGGTCATCATTAAGACGTTTACGCCTGAACAATGGTCAAAGCAGTCATAAATAGCGCCTAAACGGATGGTTAAGTCTATGGCGGTTTTCCCAACCACGCTACGACCCACTTTCAGTTCAGACACTAAATAGATGGTTTTATTTCAGTTATAAAATTAAGGAATTCCATATTGGATAAGTTATTGATAGGCGGTGGTGGTCAGCTAGATGGTACTATTCGCATTTCTGGTGCTAAAAATGCGGCTTTACCTATTTTAGCCGCAGCATTATTGGCTGATGAGCCAGTGACCGTTGGTAATCTACCTCACCTCCATGATGTCACTACCATGCTAGAACTGATGGGGCGGATGGGTGTTGAAATACTCATAGATGAAAAAATGAGTGTTGAAATTAATGCCAACACAATTAAAGAATTGACAGCCCCATACGAGCTAGTTAAAACGATGAGAGCGTCCATTCTAGTGTTGGGGCCATTGTTAGCGCATTTCGGGAAGGCCGAAGTGTCATTGCCTGGTGGGTGTGCTATTGGTAGTCGGCCTGTTGATCTTCACCTTCGTGGTTTGGAGGCTATGGGGGCTGAAATAGTTGTGGAAGACGGCTATATCAGGGCGAGCTCGAATGGACGCTTGAAAGGTGCTGATATTTTTCTTGATACCGTAACAGTAACGGGCACTGAAAATTTAATGATGGCAGCCGCGCTTGCAGATGGTAAAACTATTTTAAAAAATGCAGCGAGAGAGCCTGAAGTTGTAGATCTTGGTGAATGCCTTAACGCAATGGGTGCTGATGTTAAAGGGCATGGAACCGCTACAATTGAAATTAATGGCGTGCCTTCTTTGAAAGGTTGCCATTATGATGTCTTGCCAGACCGAATTGAAACCGGCACATATTTGTGCGCGGCTGCTGCTTCTAGAGGGCGTGTTAAATTAAAAGACACCCGAGCCGATTTGCTAGATGCTGTCCTTATAAAATTGAAAGAAGCTGGTGCTCATATAACCACTGGGGACGATTGGATAGAGCTAGATATGAAAGGCAAGCGTCCAAAAGCAGTTTCGGTTAAAACGTCTCCTTACCCAGGATTTCCTACTGATATGCAGGCGCAATTTGCTTCGATGAATTGTGTTGCAGAAGGCACCGGTACGATTATAGAAACGGTGTTTGAAAATCGGTTTATGCATATTCATGAATTGATCAGAATGGGGGCCGATATTAAACTAGAAGGAAATACCGCTATTATTACAGGTGTTGAAAAACTACATGCCGCTCCCATTATGGCAACTGATTTACGTGCATCAGCATCTCTGGTTATAGCGGGTCTACTCGCAGAGGGCGAAACATTGGTAGATAGGATTTATCATATTGACCGGGGTTATGAGTGCATCGAAGAAAAAATGCAGTTATTAGGTGCAAAGATAAGACGTCTTCCCAGCTAATAGTTTTAATGCTTATTGTTTTTGAGAAATAAACATGTCTAATAATTTAATTATTGCTCTGTCCAAGGGGCGAATCTTAAAAGAAACCCTGCCTCTAATCAAAGAAGCTGGAATTGAACCATTGGAAGATGTTACTTCTAGTAGAAAGTTAATATTTGATACGACTGTTGAAAACGTAAAGATGATAATTTTACGTGCAACAGATGTTCCTTCCTATGTTCAATTTGGCGGTGCAGATATTGGTGTTACCGGCAAAGATGTTTTAATGGAGCATGGTGCAGATGGGTTATATGAACCACTTGACCTCGGTATTGCTAAGTGTCGTTTAATGACGGCAGCTAAAAAGGGTAATGTAAGCCCTTCCGGCAGAGTTAAAGTCGCCACAAAGTTTGTTAACCTTGCTAAAGCTTACTACTCAAGTCAGGGAATACAAACAGACATTATCAAGTTGTATGGTGCTATGGAGTTAGCTCCTCTGCTGGGCTTAGCTGATGAAATAGTCGATATTGTTGATACTGGTAATACTTTAAAAGCCAATGGTCTGGAAGCAAGAGAGCATATTCATGATATCAGTACCCGGTTAGTTGTAAACCGAGCCTCAATGAAAATGAAACACGCTCAGATTCAACCGATTATTGATCAATTAAGAACCGCTGTCAGTTCATAGTATTCAACTTGTATCAAAACTGATTAGGTCTAATGGGTAATTTGTTTATTTTTAGGTAGGATAATGGCGTCAATTAAACGTTTAAGTAGTTGTGATAAAGCCTTTCAGGCGGAGCTTAAATCCTTGGTTGCTTGGGATGAGGCGCTAGATCATGACGTGCATGAAACTGTCAAGACTATCTTGCACGATATCAAGTGTGAGGGTGACAAGGCATTACTTAAGTATACTGAGCGCTTTGACGGTTTATCAAAAAATAATGTTAGTGATCTTGAAGTTTCACAAGAAAGGCTCCAATTGGCGCTTGAGAGTATCAGTGATGAGCAGCGGGAAGCATTGATAATCGCAAAAAAAAGAATTAGCGACTACCATAAGCGGCAGTTACAAGCGTCTTGGCACTTTACAGAACCTAATGGCACAAAGCTTGGGCAACGAATTAGCCCGCTAGATAGAGCCGGTCTTTATGTTCCTGGCGGTAAGGCTGCATATCCCTCATCTGTGTTAATGAATGCTATTCCTGCGAAAGTTGCTGGGGTGGAAGAGCTTATCATGGTCGTTCCTACGCCTCGCGGTGAGGTGAATGAAATGGTCTTTGCTGCTGCCGCGATAGCAGGTGTAGACAGGTTATTCACCATCGGTGGCGCTCAAGCTATTGCTGCGCTGGCATATGGCACGCAAACGGTCCCAGCAGTTGATAAAATTGTTGGACCTGGAAATATTTATGTAGCTACAGCTAAGCGAGAAGTATTCGGTACAGTAGGTATTGATATGATCGCTGGCCCATCTGAAATACTGGTTATTTGTGATGGTCAAACTAACCCTGACTGGATCGCGATGGATTTATTCTCTCAAGCTGAGCATGATGAAAATGCCCAAGCAATTTTAATCTCCCCTGATAGTGACTTCTTAGACCGGGTTGAAGCGAGTATTGCCAGACTACTTCCAACGATGGAAAGAAAAGACATTATAAAAGCCTCAATATTTAAACGTGCTGCATTCATTAAAGTGGCGGATTTAAGTGAAGCGGCGAAGGTTAGTAACCTAATTGCTCCAGAGCACTTGGAGTTATCTGTAAGTGACCCAGAATCCCTATTAAAAGAAATAACCCACGCGGGTGCGATTTTCATGGGCCGTTTTACCGCAGAAGCTTTAGGTGATTATTGTGCTGGGCCTAATCATGTATTACCTACTTCGGGTACAGCTAGATTTTCATCGCCATTAGGGGTTTATGATTTTCAAAAAAGAACCTCGATTCTGTATTTTTCTGAAGCTGGGGCTAGTGAAATGGGGCAGGTCGCATCGGTACTTGCTAGAGGGGAAGGGCTTAGTGCTCATGCTCGATCAGCCGAGTACAGAATTTTAGCTGACTCTTAATAAGGATTTGTCGAGCATGAGTGCGTCCCTTTTTGATATCGTTACCTTCACTAATGAATTTCTAGGGATCGATAAAATATCAGACTACTGCCCAAATGGTTTACAGGTTGAAGGTGCAAGGAGCGTAACTAAAATTATTGGCGGTGTTAGCGCATCTCAAGCACTTATTGATTATGCGGTTTCCGTTAATGCACAAGCGATTTTGGTTCATCATGGTTATTTTTGGAAGGGTGAAGCATCGCCTGTTGTTGGTATTAAAAAGAACAGACTGAAAGCCTTGCTTGAAAATGACATCAGTTTAATCGCTTATCATTTACCCCTCGATATGCACCCTGACGTTGGGAATAATGCTCAATTAGCCAATTTACTTGAATTTGAAATACTTGGTCCTTTAGATCCTAAAGCAAAGCAATCTGTTGGCTCTATTGGTAAGTTGAAGAGCCCAATGACCGCAGTTGAGCTACAAAGCGTTATTAGTAGAAAGCTTGCCAGGCAGTGTCAGCACATAGGAGAACCAGGCGATACAATAAATACCATAGCTTGGTGTACTGGTGGCGCTCAGAGCCTAATACAAGTTGCAGCTGATCAAGATGCTGATGCTTATATAAGTGGTGAAATTTCAGAACCAACGGTGTTGGTAGCACGTGAAAACGGTATTCATTACTATGCAGCTGGTCATCACGCTACAGAAAGAGGTGGTGTTCAGGCCCTGGGTGAAAAATTAAAAAGTCAATTTGATATTGAATTTCATTTCGAAGATATTTCAAACCCTGCTTAGTTATTCTAACTAGTAATTATCAGTGACAAATTTCAGTTATACGGCCCAATTTATATGCATGAACAACTTCCTTTATCTCCACTTCAGCGTTACCTCCAAGATCTCGATAAAGAGGGTTTTGCTAAAGATTCAGCGCAAAAAATTGCGGTAGATAAGCTACAAAAATTGTATGAAAATTTATTAGAAGACGAAATTCATAGGGAGAAAGAAGTTTCTAAGTGGTTTAATAAATTTTCTAAAAAGAATCCTGTACCTATTAAAGGGCTCTATTTTTGGGGTGGGGTGGGTAGGGGTAAAACCTATTTAATGGATACTTTCTATGAGAGTTTACCTTTCGACAATAAAATGCGCGTTCACTTTCATCGTTTTATGCAGAGGGTTCATAAAGAGTTAACATTGCTTGAAAATAAAAAGAATCCGTTAATCATCATTGCCCAGAAATTAAGTGAAGAAACGCGGGTCATTTGTTTTGATGAGTTTTTTGTGTCTGACATCGGTGATGCAATGATTTTAGCTGGCCTCATGGGTGAGTTATTTAATAATGGTGTTTCTCTTGTTTGTACTTCTAACATAGAGCCTGATGGTTTGTACGAAAATGGTTTGCAGAGGGTTCGTTTTTTACCCGCGATAGAATTAGTTAAGCTGCATACGGATGTTGTCAATGTAGATGGCGGTACTGATTATCGTTTAAGGACGCTTGAACAAGCCGAATTATATCATTTTCCTTTAGATCTGGACGCGACTGTTAACTTAGAAAAGTATTATAAGCAGTTAGCTTTAGAGGCAGGGAATCATAAGCTTACTTTTGAAGTTAATGGGCGTACTCTAACGGCAAAGAAGCTTTCAGATGATATTGTTTGGTTTGGCTTTAAAGAGCTCTGTGATGGGCCAAGAAGCCAGAATGACTATATCGAATTAGCACGTGAATTTCACGCGGTGATTATTAGTGACGTGCCTAAATTAAGTGTTCATACCGATGATCAAGCACGTCGATTTATTAATCTAATCGATGAGTTTTATGACCGAGGCGTTAAAGTTATTATCTCAGCTGAAGCCCCAATTCATAAGCTGTATTCAGGTGGTAAGCTCAATTTCGAATTTCAACGAACAGAAAGCCGTTTACTTGAAATGCAAAGTCATGAGTATTTAGAAAAAGAACATAAAGCTTAATTTTTTTAGCTCCGAACTCACATCTGACGCTATCTCATAACATTCTTTCAGCTTCTTCTTTTTCTGCTTGAAGATTAGCTTCAAACGTTTCTTTATCTGCTAACCATTCTTCGCGACGTTGTAGGTGTTTTTCGCGAAGCTCTATAGAGCGTGCAAGTTTACGTGGAAGTTCCTCGAGCTTAGCGAGATTTAAATTTCGAGCCAAAATTTGGAAGCTAACATCATTCTCGGGCAATACATCTCGGTATTTTTCGAGCATTCTATTTGCAAACAACACGTAGTCAGTGGAAACTTTATGTTGGTTAGCGTAGTAGGCGCGGATTTTTTCTTCAGGCGCATTGTTTGAATTGATCTGCCCCCATTCTTTTTCCCAATAGGTTTTATTTTCTTTTCGGAATTCGATTAAGTCTTCATCTTGTGTAGGGGCAGCAAGAGACCAGTATGAATTGTCCGGCATTTCGTCTTCTAAGCCCTCCATGTCGACCTGCGCCCATTTCCATGCAGGGTCATCACCAGGGAAAAGTAATTCTTTTAAGGCATCAACAGACATATTTGCATAGTCGATCAAGGATGGGTCTGTGTCATCTTCAAGCGAAATGACTTCGCCTTTTTGGTTGGTAATAATTTCAACAGAGCGTTGTTCAAACTCGGTATATTCTCTTTCTTCAGGTGTTATTGACGAGGTGCTTGGCGTGTTATTAGCGTTATCTGACGAACTCATATTAAATATCAATGCAGATGCTGTGACGAGTACGATACCGGTACCCAAGAATAGTTGTTTTGTTTTTATTGTCATGATAATCCTCGGTTTTAAAATAAGTGTGCTGGTTATTAACTACCTATATATTGCTCTCTAAGTTGTCTTTACCCTGTTTAATTATTCAATGCGAGTAAAACCTCATGACATTCTTTGTTTGAACGTCATGAGGTTGAAGGTAAGGCTACCTTCAGAGTTAACTATTGCAGCTCATGCTCTATAGCACCTGATCTACAAGTAGGGCAAGGGCTTGCATGCCTGGATCTTCCAGGTTGTAATTGTTGTTTGGTTCTTTGTAGCGCAATCTCTGATTACCATCAATCCATCTATCTAAGAATGTTGTCATGTCCATACTGGTACCTGGGCACTTCCATCCCTGGCTCCAAGGCCACTGCCAGACTTCATACCATTTCTTTTGACGAACACTCGGGCAAGAATGGCTGCCCATGAAGGTAATGATGGTTGAGCAGTGACTGTCATTAATCTGTCTATGCCAAGGAATGGTGTAACTGTAGTTTGGCAGGCTATCCATGAGGCTAACCATGTCAGCTTGATCTTCTTGCCACTTTGCTAGAATACCTGCTTGATCTATGCCCGGGAAAAAACGCTCATAAGAAAATCGAGAGAAGTTATAATCCGTGCTGTAACCAGTATAAGCAAAATGGTCATTTGGATACTCACTAGAGAGTGCGGTATTTACACTTCCCATATTGTTTATATCAAAACTAGCAGGGAAGTTAGACAAAATACTAGGAATATCCCACGCTACAGTAATAGTCTCATGCAACTGTTTGGAGTTATCACTGATATTTGGAGCAAGGAATAAAGGGCCTGAATCATTCAGCATATAGCCTTCATTAATGTCCAGTCTTTGGCGAGCGTTATGATATTGAGCGATAGACCCAACCCCGCCGGCGCTAAAGCCTGTTATCAATAATTTGCCAATACTGCCAAAGCGTCCATCTAAATAATCAAGAGCAGCGCTTGAGTTATTATAACCCTGGTGGTGGAAGTTCAGCGGTGGGTTAACGCCTGATGGGTCAACATAAGTAGTAATCTTATTCCCTATATGTACGTCACCTGTACAGTATGGCATGTAAGCAACATCCCAGCCTTTAGTGACTAAATCAGTTTTTGAACGTAAGGGAACGCCCGGATCATTGCCATTCATAATGGGTGAGACATAGGTAGACTGCATTTGTGTTATATAGTCATCAGGCAAACCGTTTGAATTGGCTGCGCCCAGTTTACCAAGTTCGCCACTACAGCTAGCATAGTCCCAGCATGCACCGCCCCCTTCATACGAAAGAACAAGGTTGTTAGAGTTTGGGTTATCGTACACCCAGAATTTGTATTGTGAGCCATCACTACATTTTGTTCCTGGTATTTCAATTCGTTCCCAAGCGAAATTATTTCCACCATCAACGATATCTTCAATACCTACAGCTGAAGCACCAGTATTGATACCTAACAGAAGAGATAGCCCTAGGAGTGGTTTAACTAACTTCTTGGGTAAAGCTTTATTTTTTTCCATTACATTCCCCATTTTATTTTATTTTGGTTTTTGTATCTGTGGAAAACATTTCAAAAATCGAAAACACACTGAGTTATGTTATTGTCAGTAGGCTCGCAGTGAAGCAATTTTATTGCTTGAAGGTATGCGTAATTCTTACACTATTGGGTAAATAACGGATCAATAAAGCCATGAGATATGTGTTATGTATAGTTAAATATGGCCATTAGGCTAATTTTACTATTGGAATTCGATGATGCTGTTGTCGATTATGTATTAATTGAAAATTTAGTGCGTTATTCGCATTATTCTTGTATTTGTAGATATGAATGTCTTGTTGATTTCGCGAAAATTTAAATGAAGTATTTATGAGAGAAAATGCGAAAGTAGGATAAATTCACATCACGAATTATTAGTTAAATTTGATATAAGTAAAACAAAAGGGCTTTCTGGTGTTGCTCGACTAAATGAATCTTGTTTAATCGAGGGTGGATTAAGCCATAGTTGAAAAATATGTATACTAAAAGTTTAAGTATTAAATTAACTAGGTTTTATCTGAGAACCTTTTGAACCACCTGTATTAACTTTGTTGGGTCAAATGGCTTTATTAACCAGCCTGTTGCGCCAGCACTTCTACCTTCTTGTTTTTTATTGCCTGCTGATTCCGTGGTAAGTAGAAGAATGGGGGTCGATTTATAACCTCCTAAAGCTCTAATCTTGCCTGTTAGCTCAATTCCATCCATATTTGGCATGTTTACATCTGTAATTACAAGATCGTATTCTTGGTTTGACGCAAGTTTTAAACCTTCACTGCCATCTGCCCCTTCTGTTACTTTATGGTCTTCAAGCTCCAGGGTGTATTTGATCATCTGACGCATGGATGCGGAATCATCTACTATCAATATATTTGCCATATCTTACTGCCTTCATATTAAGTATTAAGTGGCTCCCTTAGATTTTTAATCCTATAAAACATTAGTATAGTTGGGAAAAACGGAATTGATATAATTACGGACTGAGCCTGCAAAGAAGTATCTTGACTTGTATTTAGCGGAGATTTACAGTCTGGCGTTAAAATCTCTCTATCTAAAAATACTTCAGGCTATAATAATTTTCTATGTCAACTTTCATGGTTCAGGGTACTACTTCTGATGCAGGTAAAAGCACATTGGTGATTGCGTTGTGTCGTAGCTTAAAGCGACGAGGTATTAGCGTAGCCCCCTTTAAACCTCAAAATATGGCACTCAATAGCGCTGTAACAATTGATGGGGGGGAAATTGGTAGAGCGCAAGCACTTCAGGCAGTTGCTTGTAATCTCGATGCATTAGTGGATATGAACCCTGTCCTGTTAAAACCTGAAACTGATACTGGTGCGCAGGTTATTATCCATGGTAAATCTCAGGGGAAAATGTCTGCAAGTGTATATCATGCATATAAACCGATTGCTATGACGGCTGTTATCGAGTCACATCAGCGCTTAAGTGAGCGCTTCGCAGTGGTGATAGTAGAAGGTGCAGGCTCTCCTGCTGAGATTAACCTTAGGGAAAATGACATCGCCAATATGGGTTTTGCAGAAAAGGTTGATTGCCCGGTGATTCTTATTGCTGACATAGATAAGGGGGGGGTTTTTGCGCATATAGTGGGTACTTTGGCTCTGTTGAGTGAGTCTGAGAAATCAAGAATTAGAGGCTTTGTTATTAACCGCTTTAGGGGAGATATTGCGCTTTTACAGCCAGGGTTAGACTGGCTTGAAAGCTATACCGGAAAGCCTGTTATGGGGGTACTGCCTTTTTTGCAAGATTTTCATCTCGATGCGGAGGATTCTGTTGGTTTGGGTCGGGGTAGCAAGATTAAGGGGGCTAAGTTTAAGGTTGTCATTCCTATTTTACCTAGAATTAGCAATCATACAGATTTTGACCCTTTGGTTGTGAATTCAAATATAGATGTTTGTTTTGTTACAAAGGGGCAAGCTATACCCTCAGCGGACTTAATTATACTACCAGGCTCAAAATCAGTTTGTGCTGATTTAAACTATTTAGTAGAACAGGGTTGGACGCAAGTCATTAATAATCACCTGCGATACGGTGGAAAAGTTTTAGGTATTTGTGGTGGTTATCAGATGCTCGGAGATACTATTGATGATCCTTTATGTATTGAAAGTACGTTAGGATTAAGGGTTGGATTTGGCTTGTTACGGTGTGAAACAGTATTAAAAGAACAGAAACAGCTTAAGAACAGAGAAGGTTATTTAAGTTTCTCGGAGTCCTATGTTTCTGGGTATGAAATTCATGCAGGTGAGTCTTTCGGTGCTGATTTGAAACGTCCCGTAGTGACTACTAGCGATGGCTTTGATGGCGCTATTAGTGAGGATGACCAAGTGATGGGCACCTATTGGCACGGCATCTTTGAGCAGGCGGGTGCGTTAACAGCAATTCTTGCATGGGCGGGTATGGTAATTGACGTGCCACAAGATTTTAATGTTATTAGAGAGCGCCAAATTAATCGACTTGCTGATGCGCTAGAAGAAAATGTAGATCTGCCTAACATTTTAAAAATGATGGGGGTTGATGCTTGATGAAAAATTTAATTCTTGGAGGTGTGCGGTCTGGTAAAAGCCGTTATGCGGAGACGCTTGCACGAGATTTTTTCAGAGATAGGGAGGGGTGTGAAAAAATCACATTGGTTGCGACAGCCACAGTGTTAGATAATGCAATGGCAGATAGAGTTAAAAAACATCAAGACGAACGGCCTAGTCATTGGCTAACAAAAGAGGAGCCTCTTTATCTAGCCAAAACTTTAGATTCATTAGAATCTGCAGATGATACTTCGCTCGTTATAATTGATTGCCTTACTTTATGGCTAACTAACCTCTTAATGAAAGATGATCTAGCATTTTTGACTGCACAAGTTACAGACTTTGTAAGGGTTGTTTCACAATATAGTAAGCCTCTAATTTTGGTTTCGAATGAAACAAATATGGGGATTAGTCCTTTAGGGGAGTTGACGAGGCGCTATTGTGACGAAGCTGGAATATTACACCAGAGATTAGCTCAGGCTTGTGATAGCGTAGTGTTAGTTGTTGCCGGTTTACCGCTAAATTTAAAGTCGGAGAAATAGAGTATGGCGAGTAAAGAAGAAAAGCATAAGTCGAGCATGCAAAAACAAAAGAAAAATATTGATGCGCATATCTCTCAGGCTTCAATTGAAAAAGGTGTCTTGATCTTATTAACGGGTAATGGGAAAGGGAAAAGTAGCTCCGCGTTTGGTATGGTTTTTAGAGCGCTTGGTTATGGTCATAAAATTGGTGTTATTCAGTTTATTAAAGGTCAACAGCTATCAGGGGAAGAAATTTATCTTAAGGAGAAACTACCTGAAATTGAGTTTTATCAGATGGGAACCGGTTTTACATGGGACACTCAGGATCGAACTAGCGACATAGCAGCGGCAGAACGAACTTGGGCGCGTGCAAAACTAATGTTGAATGACGCAAGCTATCAGTTGGTCGTGTTAGATGAATTAACCTACATGCTAGCCTACGACTATTTAGGGGAGGATGAAGTGATCACCACCTTACTATCTCGCCCGCCAGAACAAAGTGTTGTCGTCACAGGTCGAGGGGGTGGTGCAAAGCTTAAAGAGGTTGCGGACACTGTTTCAGAAATCAAAGAAATTAAGCATGCGTATAATAATGGTGTTATGGCTCGAAAAGGTGTCGACTTTTAAATCGGCGATAATGGCTTAGGCCGATCCAATTCTTTTGCTGCCGCCATAGTTTTGCTCTTTGCCTTGGTTGCCATATAAGTTCTGAGCTTTATTTTGCCCCCTAACGATCATCATGAGCCGGTTAGTGCGTTGCAGTGATCGTGAAATGATTGACCCATTGACAGTATTTTGTTCTTTGCAGTCAACTAATTTTCTGCGGGACTCTTTCCATAAGGTCATTAACTCATCATCATTTAAGGTGTTAAGGCTGATTTCTACTTCGCCTGGTCGTATACCCATGCCTGAAGAGGATATTAAGCGAGCCTTAGATTTTGAGCGAGATTCTATTTGTTGTACGAGTTGAGCTTTCTGCTCAGATAGTTGCTGGATCTGAGTGTTGTCACGAATTTTAAGACTTAGTTTTTCGTTATATAAAAGCGCTTTAAGTGAGTTTAGATCGCTGATGTCTTGCTTAAGGAGTGTTTTTAGCTGATCTGTGAACTGAGACATAAGTCACCTCGCAATGGAATAGAAGTTAATCTATTCCAAATTAAGCATTTTTTGCGCCAAGTTTTCAGAATCAGGTTGATATTCACCACTTTCGATTCTTGCGCGAACTTCGTCCACTCTAGTTTGATTTACTTCAGGAAGCGCCTTCAGTTCCGCTTCTATCTTAGCGATGTTTTGAGCTGAATGACTAAAGCTGACGCTTGCTGAAGGTGCAGCCTCAACTCCGCTTGATGTGTTTTTTGTCGTTGAGGAGTCAGCACTCTTGGTATTTTCGTTTCTTTTAGGTCCGTCGCTACGGTTAGTGTTGATATTGCCAGTGTCGATATTCATTAGAGACTCGTCCTTTAAATTATTTATGCCTACTACATCGGCCTGTTTTAGATAAACTTTAGCAATTAAATTAAAAAAATTGAATGCTTTACAATACGATGCTGACTAATCCGTTGTTTTTGACTGTCGCTT